>ERZ824522.1306-NODE-1306-length-16675-cov-10.112094_pt1 | contig 16675 bp, 2 predicted proteins | sample MGYA00519935_ERZ824522 | MGnify/ENA primary metagenome ERZ824522 (study PRJEB31778, sample SAMEA3449160) | human gut metagenome | biome: human gut; feature: human-associated habitat; material: faeces | place: United Kingdom | collected 2010/2012 ...
AATAAAGATTGGTTAAGAAAAACATATGAAAAATTAGAAGAAAATAAAACATATAAACTAAGTTTTTATGCAGACCAATATAATGAAGGAAGTACGGACGAAACATACAAAGTAAATTATTTAATAAAAGAAATAGATATAATAACAGAGCCAGGAATAAGTGGAAGTGTAGGACTAACAGAATTAACTAAAAAGGCAACAGGAAAGAATTTAGTGGATATGAGTTCAGAAATAAAATGGACAGAAGCTAATTTTGATACATGGGGAGAATATGGATATAAATATGAAAAAGAAAATAATTTAATAAAAATATATTCTAATTCTAAATATAAGAGAAGAAAGATTCTTACATATGATTTAACACCATATAAAGATGAAAAAGTAACAATATCATTTTTAGCAAAAATTAGTGATATAAGCAGTGATTTTACAGCATATATAGTAAATTCAAGCATTGGTCATAGAAATAAGGAGCTAAAAGACTTAAGAAAAGATATATGGACAACATATACATTTACAATTTCAAATGACATGGATGGATATATAGGATTTGAAACAAATTCAAACAATGATACTTATAAAGAATTATGTATAAAAGATCTGCAGATAGAATTAGGAGATAAAAAAACAAACTATGAAGAATTTAAATATGAAATGATAGGAAATGTTATTATAAACTTAGAAGATAAAAGAGATGAAATTTATACAGATAATTATTATATAAGAATTTTTGAAAATGATAAATTATTAATAAATGAAGAAAACAAATTAAATGAAGAAAATTTAATAGAAAGACTATTAAAAAATTATAAATTAAAAGAGAATTGTGACTATGTAATTAAGCTAGTTGTTGAAGTAAATGGAAGAGAATATGTTTTAGATAATTATGAATTTAATACAAAAGATTCAAAAGAAATAAAAGGAATTTCTACAATAGCAGAATACTTGAAAATTCAATCCAGAGGTACATATATTGTACTTAATGATTTAGAGTTAATTGGAAGAGATTCAGAATTTAGATTTGGTACAGACAATGTTATGTTTAATGGAAAAATAGATTTTAATGGACACAAAATAAAAGTACACACTAAAGAACACAATAATTTTCAACCGTTATTTTATAAAATAGGTAAAGAAGGAATAATACAAAATTTAGTATTAGATTATTATATAGACAATACTAAAACTCATGGAATAACAGGGATAGCTTTAAATAACTATGGTAAAATTGAAAATATTTATATTAATTTAAAAGAATGTACAGATATATCAAGAAATCAAGTATATTTAATTGGATGCGATAATTATGGTACTATTAACAAATTCGTAGTGTATGCAAAAAAAAGTTTGGTTGGAAGCAACGAATTAACTTTGGGTGTGAATAATAACTATGGGACAATAAAAAATGGATATCTTTATGGAGAAAATATAAAAGCATGTGATGACATATATAATAACGATAAAAAAATAGGTGGATTACTTATAAAGAATAGGGGAGGAATAGTTGAAAATATTTATAGTTTAGTAAATATAGAAAGCTCTGGAAAGAGTTTAGCTAATGCGATAGGAAATATTATTACTTACAATTATTCTGGAGCTAAAGTAAAAAATATTTATTCTATAGGATATGGCAATCAACAAGAATTTAGATATGGTCCAACTGTATTTTGGATTGAAAACCAAACTAATATAGAAAATATATACTATTTTGCAGATAAGATTTTTAATAATACAGAAAATCAAAAGTTAACGCCATTAGCTTTATGGGATAATAACTTTCAAAATAATGTTTTAAATAAAGAAAATACTTTTAATGTTAATGAATTAGTAAACAATGGTTATTATCCTATGGTTAATATGCCAGATTGTATGCCAAAACAGGAATATATAAAATTACCACCTGTAGAGGACAAAGACTTACCAGATATTTTAAATTCTGAGATATTAGAGCAGTCACATAATTATGCAAAAATTAAGATTACAGTAAATAACCCGTCAGCAGAAACGATTACTAGTATAAAAATGAAATATATAAATTCTAAGATTGAAAGCCAGGAATATAGTAATGGAAAATCTGAGGTAATTGTAATGTTGGAAAATCCAACTATATATATTTCTAAATACTGTATAACAGAAATATCAACTAAAGGTACATATGGCAAAGAATATACAAGAAAATTTAAAGAAAATGAAAGAATAGTAAAAGTAGAATTCTATAAAGAAATACATTCTATAGAAGACTGGAAAAATATAAATAAATCTCCAACAGAAAATTACATATTAATGGAAGATTTAGATTTTAAAAACGAAGGCAATAAAATTATAATTTCAAATACATTAACAGGAAAAATAGATGGAAATAATCATACAATAAAAAATATTATAATAAATAATGCTGCATATTTAATAAATGTACTTAAAGGAGAACTAAAAAATTTAAATATACTAAATTGCCAAATCACATATAAAGGAAGTACATCTTTAATTTATAGTGTTGAAGGAAAAATTAAGAATTGTAATATCCAAACTATGAAGTTAAATAGTTCGAATTCGACAAATGAGACTTTACAAGGAGCATTTACAAGTAAATTAACTGGTAATATGGAAAATTGTACTGCAACAGATATAGAAATAATAAACAATAATACATATAGTATACATATAGGAGGATTAGCAGGATTTATTGCCAAGAGTGAAATTAAGAATTGTTTTGTAACGGGATTAAAAGTGAATATAGAAAAAGGAAATGTTTATGTAGGAATTGGAGGAATAGTTGGATATGAAAGTGATGTATCTAAAATAACTAATTGTATTGCAGAAGGCAGTATAAATGCAGATGGAGATAATATAGGAGGAATAGCTGGAAAAATAAAAGTAAGTTCGAATATAGAAAATTCGATAAGCAAAGTTAATATAACAGGAAGCTCAGATGTTTTGGGAGGAATAGTAGGAATTAAGGAAGATACTGTTTCGAGTGTTATAAATAATTTATCTTTGGGAAATTTATATTCTAGTAAAAACGGAATTCAAGGAAAAAGTATTATACATAGTGGAACAGATAACATAAATAATAATTATTATTATGAAGGGCAAAAAATAAATGGTATAAGTGTAGGGAAGAAAGATTATGGTAGTCTTTCATACAATGAACTAAAAGATTTAAATACATATACACAAAAAATAAGATTAGATGATAATTACAACTACGATAAAATTAAAGAAGGCATTTTGCCTAAATTAATGGACACAAATAAAAAGGAGATACTATCAAACCAACAAGATATTTATATAGATGAATATAGTGAAATTTCGGTTATAAGTATTAAAACTGAAAAAAATACAGTAAGTTCTATAGAAGGACAAATCTTATTAAATAATCCTAAAGGATTAGAGATTACAAATATTAACATCAATTTTATGGATACGGTTATAAAAAATATAAACTCAAAAGAAGGGGTAACATATATATACTTTAATGCTAATCCAAATAAATACTTTGACACATATAAGTTAGATACAATATATTACAAAGAAAATAATCATAAAAAAGAAATTAAAATAGAGGTAAAAATAGAACAAGAATTTTATAAAGAAATTTATAATTGTGAAGATTGGCAGGGTATAGACAATGAAACATATCAAAATTATAGATTAATGAATGATTTAGATTTTACAGGAAGAAATAATATTAAGAAAAATATAAGTATAGGAAAATTAGAAGGAACAACAGATGGGAAAATAAAGACTATTAAAAATATAAGTTTAGAATTAAATGGTAAAGAAGAAGCACTTATAAAACAGATAAAATACAATTTAGAAAATATAAAATTTGAAAATATATTCATAAACAATACTGCAAACAATCAAAATTATTGTAATTTAATAAATACAAACAATGGAAGTATAGGTAATACAGAGTTTAATAATATAACAATAAATGCCAATAAAATGAACTATGTAGGAATTATAGGAGAGAACTATGGATATATAAGCAATATAGAAGTATTAGAAACAAAAGTAACTGGAATAAACAGAGTAGCAAGTTTAGTTTGCAATTCGGACAATGCAAAAGGAATAGAAAATATAATTGGAGAAAAAATCACTGTAACTGCAACTGGAGATTATGTAGGAGGAATAGTTGCTTATGTGTATAATCATCTTTGTTACAATATACAAATAAAAGATTCAACAATAGAAGGGAATAACAACATAGGAGGAGTTTTTGGTTATGCAAAAGGAAAAAGTGAAGAAAAGAATATACAAAATATATCGGCTAACAATATTAAGGTGACTGGAAATAGTTATGTGGGTGGATTAGAAGGTAGAAAAGGAAATTATGGTATAGACTATTCTAACATATGCAACTCAGAAATACAGGGTACAGGAACGGGTATTGGTGGAGCTATAGGATTTAGCAATGATTGGGATTATATGGATTCGATAGTTGTAAAAAAATGTAATGTGAAAGGAAAAGGTTTACAGGCTAGAAATGTTGGTGGAATAATAGGTTGGGATGGAGCTAATTTGGTAAGATATCTATATGCTTATGATACAAAAATAGAGAATGAAGGAATAAATGCAGGAGGTTTAATTGGCTTAAAAGATAGCGGATATCAAATTACATATTCTGTAGGATATAATTTAAGTGTAAGTGGAAGCAGAAATGTAGGAGGAGTAATAGGAAGCGGAAATGCAAAAATACAAAAATGTTATATTAATGCAAATGTTAAGGCTTCTATTAATGCAGCTGGAGGTTTAATAGGAAATTTAACAAATATAGAAATGAATGATATTAATAATACTTCAGAATTAAATGAAAGTTATTTTGTAGGAAAAGTAATAGGAGAAAAAAATGTAGGAGGCCAAATTGGCAATATAGAAGAAGATATATACATAGGTAAGAATAACTATTATTATTACAGTAATTATGTGCAAGCAGATTTAATTTGTAATGACAATGCAACTATTTCACTAGGTATAGGTAGTAACAAAAACCAAAATGAAAAAATAAAAGATTCATATTATTATAAATATTCAACTATAAACGGAGAAAATCCAAACTTGCAAAATGAAATGTTCATAAAAGTAGAACAATATTTAGATGAAACAGATTTAAATAAAACAGAAAGTTATATAGAAAAATTAAAATGGGGGAACTATTGGAATTATTGGGTACTTAATGATAATAAATATCCTATATTAAATAATACAGAATTACCAGAGCAAAAAGGAATTCCATTACCTAAAGATGCTGAACATATTGTTACAAATGCTAAATTAAACATAGAAAATGAGCTAAAACAAGAAGACGATTTAGTACAAATAGAAATTCCAAAGTGTACATTTAAATATGATGGAAAAGATATTAAAACTTACAATACATTTTCAGAAATTATTTCAGAAGATGGAAGTAAGGTTGTAAGGAACAATGTGAGATTATATGCAAAAGATGGAAATTTATATGGATTGCCTGTTGAACTTGACTTAGGCAATTCTGCAATTAAACTTGTAGAAAGCAATTTTATTATCGACTCTTACAACGGAAAAGAATATGAAACAGTATTAGGTGAAGACGGAAAATTGTATGACATAAAAGAGTCAATAGCTTATCCAGAAAATTTTGTAAATGAAGGAATCGAAAGTATAGGAAACAATTTAAAGAATGATTCACACGAACTAGAAGTAACTTATAAAAATGGAAATAGTATTAAATTTAATTACCAAACAGGAGAAATAAAATCTTCAATTGAAGAAAAGCAAGACAAGCTAGGCTTATTTGATTATATGAAAGAAAAAACTACAGAAATAAGAAAATCTTTAAGTAGAGATAGTAATAATAAAGATATGCAAAATAAATATTTAGATAACCAAGTTTTGAAAAATAAACTAGAAGAAATGCCAGTAGAAGAAGCTTTACAAGAAGAATTAAAAAGGAATGACAATAATATAAATAACAGTAATAATAATGAAAATGACCAAGCTAATAACTCTTTAAAAGAGACAAGATATATAAGCATATACAATGCAGAAAAAGGAGATTACCAAATTTACCAAGAAGAAGAGTTATTAGATACGAGCAAGCAGGAGGTGATAAGTGAAAACGAAAAAATAGAAGCAAATAATTTAAAAGCATATTATGCAAGCGAAGGAAAAAGTAACAATACAAAAATGGGAATAGTATGGATTACATTAAGCATAGTAGGAGTAGTAATAATATTATTTGCAATAAAGAAAAGAGATTAAATTAAGTGTGTGTAGAGAAGCTAGTAATATACTAGCTTCTTTTGTAAGATATAAATTTTAAAAAATTTAACGAATTAATTAAAAGTAAAATAAAAGATGAAAAAAAATATTATTTATTTTTTGATGAAATTCAAAGTGTTATAGATTTTGAAAAAGTTGTAAATTCTTTTAGAGCTACAATGAATGTAAGCATATTTATAACAGGATCAAATAGTAAATTATTATCCGGAGAATTTGCTACATATTTAACAGGTAGAATAATAAGTATAAAAATGATGCCATTTACATATAGTGAATTTTTAGAGTTAAAAAAATCTAAACATGAAGAAATAAACGAAAAAACATTTAGTGAATATGTAGAATGGGGCGGAATGCCATTAATATATAATACAAATAATGAAATAGAAAGAAAAATGTATTTAAGAGATTTATATAGTGCAATTATTCTGAAAGATATAGTGGAAAGAAGCAAAATAAAAGATATAAATTTATTAAATAAAATTGTTCAATTTATGATGGAGAATATAGGAGGAATAATTTCTTCAAATTCTATAGCTGGATACTTAAAAAATGACAAGGTAAATACAACTGTTGATACAGTAATGAACTATGTAGAATATATAACATCTTCATCAATATTTAGTAAAGTAAATAGGTATGATATAAGAGGAAAAAATGTAATGGCGACTTTAGAGAAATATTATGTAACAGATTTAGGGTTGCTTAATTTAAAAAAATCACCAATTGAAAAGAAAATAGGTGGTAGATTAGAAAATATTGTATATAATGAATTAATATCTAGGGGCTATGAGGTATATATTGGGAAAACCGATAAAGGAGAAATTGACTTTGTAATAGATAAGTTTGGAGAAAGAATATATATACAAGTAGCAGATTATTTATCTAGTGATGAAGTTATGAAAAGAGAATTTGGAGCTTTTAATGATGTAAATGATAACTTCCCCAAATATGTAATAACAATGGATAAGATAGACTATAGTCAAAATGGAATAATACATTTAAACATAGAAGATTTTTTATTAAACAAAAAAATATAAAATGTTATAAAAATGTAAACAATAAATGCAAAGAAGGCTGTGCGTAAGAGGTACAGCCTCTTTTTAGCATTTATAACAAGATAGATATATTTACAATTAAAGCTAAGTTATATAAGATAGAATAAAGTAAAAGAGAAGTATTTAATAAAAAGTAATTTATTAGATATTAAGTAAAAAGACTAATTAAGCAAGAAAAATTCGAATATTCCCATGTTAAAATTGTTCGAATTTTTGAGCTAAAAGTAAACAGTAAAAAGCGAGGTTAAGAAAATGCGAAACGAAGCAAACCGTGTAAGCCTTGGCGCTGTACACACACACACACACACACAAGTACGTTTAGAAAAATAAAAAGGGTAGCAAACGAGGCTACTCTATTTGGCGTTAAAAACAGGTTATGTGTAGTACTATATTTAGGAAAAAATGTGGTGCTAGAAATAGCCTGTTTTTCTTGTTGTTTAAAAATTCTTTCAGAGAAAGAATTTTTATTACAACGAGATTATGCAAATTACACAGAATTTCTTTGCAATTACCATTGCTTAGAAATTCTAGTAATGTGTTTTTTAAGCTCTAAAAAAATAAATTTTATAGCGGAACTCACCAACTTGAACTTACTAAATGAATTAGAAGAACAAGGAGGTGTAGCGTAATGAAAAAGTTTAATTTTAGAAAAGAATATAAAAATAATAACTCAGGTTTGAGTAATAAAACAAATAACAAAAATAAAATAAGTAATAGATTAAACAAAATAGAAATAAAGCCACAATTTTTAGTAATAGGGTTAGTAGTAATAATAACAGTAATAAGTTTAATATATTTTATATTCTTAAAATATAGCCCAATAATGAACTTTAAATATGAAGGTTATGGAATAAGTGGGAAGCAAATAACAGATAATTTGTTAGGAGCGTCTGGAGATAAAGAAAATAGAGATTCACAAAAAAGTAATTTAAGCGATGATGACGGAAAGAATGCAAGTTTAGCAAAAATAGAAGAACAAGGGACAATATTTAAAAAGTTAAATTCATATTTTATAGGTAGTAAAGAAAAGACAGAAATAGACTTAAATTATCCAATATATATAAATGATAAAAATACAATATATAACTTAAACCAAGATATAACATTAATAAGCAAAAACTTTGAACAAGTAGCAGGATATCCAAATATAAGTATAACAGATGGAAAAGTATATAACGGAAATAGCTTAGAAAGAGCGGATAGTAAAGAATATATATTTGCTAAGACAACTGAAGGAATATACATAAATTTAAAAGAGATAAAAATAAATACAACAGCAAATGAATATGTATTGCCAGTAAATAGCTTAGTAGTACTTGAGGAAAATGCTATTAGATATTATTCTGTACGCAATAATATTTTAGTGTTTAACGAGATAAATGATGTAGACTATAATTCACAAATAATAATAAAAAATATAGAAAATAATGATTTAGATACAAATGGGCAAAATATTCAAAATGAACAAAACACTGTAAATAGCTTAGGTGCACAAGGCAATCCAAATACTCAAAAAGTGGATAATACATATAATTATGAAGAGTTATTAACAAAACTAGAAATAATAGGAAATGCGAAAAATGATGTAGAAAATTCGCAAGAGGAAATAGAGAAAGAAGAAACATTTAGTAAAGAAGAGCAAATAGACGAAAAAGAAGAAAATAAAGAAGAAGTAGCAGAGCCAATAGAACCAGAAAATAAGGAAGAAATACAAAACAATACAAAATTTGTAAAGCCAAAAGTAACAGCAGAAGGATTTAAAGCAGAAGTATATTCAGCAAAAAGTAGATTACAAATAAAAGATCCAGCAGGAAGAATAATAGAAGCGCCAACATTTGAAATATACAAAGAAGGGAAAATATATTTAAGGAGAATATTTAAAGCTTCAGGAGATATACAAATAACAGGATTAGTGCCAGATACGGAATATGAAATAGTAGGTAAATACATTTATTTAAACGAAGAAAATAAAAAAATAGAAAACACATTTTATAAAGGAACAATAAAAACAAAAGGATATGAAGCGTTAGGAGCAATAATATTAAATAAAGAAGAAGGAGAAATATATAGTAACAAAATCCAGATAAAAAGTTTAAAGATAACATCAGATATAAATGCAGAAGAAGTAAAAGGCATAAACCAAGTAGAGATAGAAACAGGGGAAATAAAAACAGTAATAAAGAATGATAAAGTAAATGAACTATTACAAGGAAAAGAAGTAACAATAGAAAGTTCTGAAGGATTAAAGTCAAATGCTAAAGTTAGTTATAAAATAAGATTTTATGATAAAAATGGAAAAGAACTAAAAGTAGAAAATAATGAAGGAAAAAGCAAAACGTCAAAACAAAAACCAACAGTAAGAGTAGCAATAAAAGAGCAAGATATAGTAAGTGTAACATTAGGATTAAGGTTAACAAATAGAGATAAAGTTAAATTAGAAAACTATAAATGCATAATAACAAAGCCAAATGGAGAAATAATAAAAGAAGAAAGATTGTCAGAAAATGAAAAAGAAATAAAACTAGAAGACTTAGACCAAAACCAATATTATAAAATAACAATATATGCAGATTTCAACTTAAATGATAATAAAGGAATTACAGAAAAAGAAGAAATAGGGAATTTAGTATTTGCAACAAAACCAATAGCAACATTGGGTTCATTAGAATTGAAGGTAGAAAATAAAGAAACAACAAATAAAAGTGCAAAAATAGCATATAAAATAGACGAAGAGAGAACAGATAAAAGATTAATACAAATATTAAATGAATTAACAATAAAGATAATAGAAACGCCACAAGATTCTGAGGGGAATGTAAATAAAGAAGAAGATAATGATGAGGCTGGAAGTAAAGAACGTGAAGACAAAAAAGTAATATACACAAATACATTAACAAAAGAAGAAATAAAAAATTTACAACTAGGAGAAACAAAAGAATTAAATTATGAACAATTAAAATCAAATACAACATATAAAATAGAAATAACAGGAAACATAGAATTAGGAAATACAAAAGAAGAAGTACCAGTAACATATACATATAATAAATTTACAACACTAAAGATACCGGCAAAAGTAGAAATAAAGAATCAATTTGTAACAGGAAATTTAATAGATTTAGACGTAAAAATAAAAGATAAAGACAACTCAGTACTAAATAATAAAGTAAGAGTGGAATTAAGAGACGAAAAAAGCAATTTAATAGACTTGCAAGAAATAGAAACAAACAAAGAATATGTAAGAAAAACATATGAAAAGTTAGAAGAAAACAAGACATATACATTAAATTTTTATGCAGATCAATATAACGAAGGAAGTACAAATGAAACATATAAAATAAATTATTTAATAAAGACAGTAGAAATAGTAACAGAACCAGGAATAAGTGGAGAAATAGGTTTAACAGAGTTAAAGAGAGAAGGAACAGGTAAAAATTTAATAGATATTACTTCAAAAATTAATTGGAGAGGAATTTATTTTAATACACGTAACTATTATGGGAAAGAATATAATGAAAAGACTAATGAATTAAAATTATATTGTAAAAGTAGTGGTGGTCAAGGACAAAGATACTTGTATGATTTATCAGAATATGTAGGAAAAACAGTAACAATGTCTTTTAAAATAAAGAAAGACGCAAAAGCGCAAATAAATATATATAGTGGAAATAGAATAGTAAAGGATATAACTAATAAAGTGAATGAAAGCTGGAGTGAATATAAATATACAATAGCAATAGAAAATGATGGTTTGTTAGGATTTGAAGTAAAGAGTATTAATGACGAAAATGCATGGATGTATTTAAAAGATGTACAAATAGAATTAGGAGATAAAAGTACTGCATATGAGGGATTTAAATATAATTTAGTGTCTGTAATAAATGCAAAAATTATAGACAAAAGAAATGAAACAGGAAAATATTACATAAAAGAATATGAAAATAATATTTTAATAAATGAAAAAGAATATAATAAAGATATACACACAATAGAAGAATTTAAAGTAAATACTAACAATACATATAAATTTGTTTTAACAATACAAATAAATGGCAGAGAATATGTATTAGATTCATATGAATTTACAACAGAAAATGATAAAGAGATAAAAGGAATAAATTCCTTAGAAGAGTATAGAAAAACTATAAATCCAGAAGGCAATTATATAGTATTTTGTGATTTAGACTTTAGAAACATACGAGATTATGAGAATATGTTTGGAACAGCAAACTATGGTTTTAAAGGAAAAATAGATTTTAATGGACATAAAATAATAAGAGATACTTCTTCTAATATAATGTTAATGAGTAATATAGAAAAAGAAGGAATAATAGAAAACTTTGAATTAGAAATATATTTAGATAATGAAGTTGAATTAAATTTCTATAATGGTTTATTTGATACTAACCAAGGAAAAGTGTCGAATTTTAAAGTAATATTAAAAGAAAGCACTAATAAAGCAAATATAGGTATAGAATTATTAGGAAGAGTAAATTACGGAACAATAGAAAATTTTGTGATTGAATCAGATGCTAATTTATATGGAGTAAGAGTAATTACTATGGGAGTAGCAACAAATTATGGAACAATAAAAAATGGATATGCATATGGAGAAAATGTACAAGGAATATATCCGTTTAATGAAACAACTGCAAATAGAGATATAGGTGTTGTAAATATTAATAATGAAGGAACAATAGAAAATATATTTAGTTTAATAAATGTTGATGTAGAAAATAATATAAAAACTATCAACAATGTTGGAAATATTATTTCATATTCAGTGAAAAGTGGTATAAATAAAAATTTATATTCAGTAGGATATGGAAAAAATGTGACAACTAGTTGTGGACCAACAATAGGAATAGCTAATAAATCCGAAAATGTATATTACTTTGCAGATAAAATATTTACGAATACAGCGAACAAAAAGAATACGCCATTAGCACTGTGGGATGTAACATTTCAAGAACAAATATTAAATTCAGACGAAGCATTTTATATTGAAAACTTAATAGAACAAGGCTATTATCCACAACTAAATTGGCCAAAGTGTATGCCAAAACAAGCATACATAAAATTACCAGAAGTAAAAGACAAGGATTTACCAGATATAGTATCAACAGAAATTTTAGAAAATACAAATAATACAGCCAAAGTAAAATTTAGTGTAAACAATCCATCAGGAGAAACTATTACAAATATAAAGATAAAAAACTTAGAGTGTAAAATAGAGAGACAAGAATACAAAAATGGAAAAAGTGAAGTATTTGCTATATTAAGTAATCCAATAATTTGTGTATCAAACTATGAAATAATTAGTATATCTAGTAAAGGGGCATATAATAAGGAATATACAAGAAAATTTGAAGAAAAAGAAAGGCTAATAAATATAAGTTTTTATAGAGAAGTAAACTCAACAGAAGATTGGAAAAATATAAATAATTTGCTACTAGAAAATTATATTTTAATGCAAGATTTAGATTTTAGAAATAATCCAAATGATGCAATCATTTGGAATAGTTTAAAAGGAACAATAGATGGAAATGGTCATACTATAAAAAATGTAAGACACAATACGGCAGCGCATATTATTTATGGTGAGATAAATGAAATAAAAAATATTAATTTTGAAAATATTTCTCTAGAAAATGTGGCAAGTTGGGGAGGAATAATTAGACAAACATATAAAGCAAGCAATATTTACGCTAATAATATAAAAATTATAGTTAAAAGAGGAAATACAGTAGAAACTACACATGGAGGGTTAATTGAATTTGTAGCAGGAGAAGTAATAAACTGTGGTATAAACAATGTAACTATAATAAATAATGTAAGTAATTCTACTAGAACAAGAATAGGTGGACTAATAGGCGTTGCAAATTATGCAAAAGTAGAGAATTGTTTTGCAACAAATGTAAAAATTCAAACTAAAAATACTAACTATGAAGGTGTAGGTGGGTTAATAGGAGCCAGTGAAGTACGTTCTTCAATAAAAAATTGTTATACGACAGGTAATATAGAAATAGATGGAGGATATGCAGGAGGAATAGTAGGGTTATTAACAAATTATAGTGAAGTAATAAATTCATATAGTTATATAAATATAAATGGAGAAGTTTACAATGCAGGAGGTATAGCTGGAGCTACAAGCAATTTTGCAATGTCAAAAAACAATATAGCTTTAGGGAATCTATATACTACAAGATTAAATACAAAACTAGGTAGAATACTAGGAAGTGGAGATGCAAGAAATACAAATTATGCATATTCTAACCAAAGGATAAATGGATTAATTGAACCTGACTCTTATGAAACAAATATAAAATTATTATCTGCCAAAGAACTGTTAAATAAAAATACTTATAGCAATTTAAATTATGGAAATGCTTTTAATTATAGTGAACTTGAAAAAGGTATACTACCAAAGTTAAATAAAATAAATGAAGATGGGACATATTCTAATGAAATATTAGAAAAACAAGAAGATATCTATTTAGAGATTTCGAATGAACTAAAAATAGAAAATATAGTAGTAGAGAAAAGCGCAGTAAATGAAATAGCAGGGCAAATAGTAGTAATAAATACAAATGGAATAGAAATTGTAGGATTAGATATTGATGGGATGAATGTAAACATTGAAAAAATAGTCAATAATGCGGGAAAAACATATATAACTATAACAGCAAATCCTAGTAAATATTATGATACATATAAAATAATAGGTATAAAATACAAAGAAAACAATGAAATAAAAAATAAAGAAGCAGAAGGAAAGATTCAGATACAGTTTTTTAAAGAATTGTATAATTTTGAAGATTGGCAAAGTATAGAAAAAGGAACATATCAAAATTATAAATTAATGAATGATATAAATTTTAAAGGAAAAAAAGACATAAATACTAATGTTACAATGGCAAGATTAGAAGGCAACAACGGGAAGAAAAAACTAGAAAACGTAGATATAGTACTTAATGAAGAGAAGTCAGGTTTTATAAATGAGATATCAACAAATATAGAAGATATTGATTTTGAAAATGTTAAAATAACAAATGCAAAAGAAGGCAATATGACTGGAATTATAGGACAACTGAATGGAAAGATGAGAAATGTAGATTTTAATAATATTACTATAGAAGCACCTAAAATGAATAATACTGGAATAATTGGTGAAAATGGAGGAGACTTAATAGAGAACATTAATGAAAATAATATAGAGATCAAAGGAAAGAACAAGACAGGTAGTTTAATAGGTTATGTTTTAAAATTTCCTAGAATAAATAATATATATGCAGATAAAATAAGGGTTGAAGGAAATGATTATACAGCAGGAGTGATAGGTTATGCAGAGAATGGTCCAAGTTCTTCAATTGGAAAAATAGATATTAGTAATGCAGAAGTTATTGGAAATAATTATACTGGTGGAGTTATTGGTCATGCTTTTATGGAATATGCAGAAAAACAAGAATTTGTAACTATAAAAGGTAGTGCAATTGTAGGAAAAGGTAATTATGTAGGAGGAATGTATGGTGAAAGCTATAATATAATAAAATCTAAAGCAACAAATATTAAAGTTGAAGGTTATGGAGATAATATTGGAGGAATATCGGGAAAAAGTAACCAACATAGTTGTTTTATATATGATAGCTATGTAAAAGGGAAAGGTGCAAATTCAAACAATGTGGGGGGACTTTTTGGAGTATTGCAACATGCGGGTTCTGATTATAAAGTAGTAGGTACAAAAATTAGTACTACTGGTAGTAATGTAGGTAGTATTTTTGGAGTGACTAAAGCAGATACTGGCAATATTATAGCTATAAATTGTGATGTAGAAGGATATTCTAATGTTGGTGGAAATATAGGAAAACTAGAAATGGGAAATGTTAAACGTGCATATAATAATTCTAATGTGGTTTCATATTCTAACAATGCGGGAGGTATAATAGGATATTTAGAAAATGGCGAAATGATCGCAAACAGTAAGGTATCTAGTGTGCAAGAGTCCTACACAGCTAGAGGAAAAGTAGAAAGTAAGACAAATGTAGGTGGATTAATAGGAAACATACAAAAAGAATTATATATGCCAGAGAAATATTTCTATAGCAATTATGTAGATATAAATTTAGTAAGTGAAGAGATAAGCTCAATTTCATTAGGAATTGGAAATATGCCAAATCAAAATCAATATTTGAATGATACATACTTTTATAAATATTCTAAAATAAACGGAGAAAATCCAGATAGAAAAAATTCGATGTTTATTCCTGAATCTGCTTACTTGGAAGAAGAAGATTTAAAGCGTAAAGAAACTTACACTGGAAAAATGAATTGGATAGGCTACTGGGATTATAATGTATTGAAAGAAGGAAAATATCCAGCTTTAGATAGTAAATTTTGTATAGATTTACCAAAAGATGAAGAAAATATTGTAACAGGTGAACTTACTACAAATAAAGAGAATTTTTCTGGTAAGTACATTGAAACTAAAGTAGAAGAACCACATTATACATTTAATTATAACGGAAAAATTATTAAGACATATGAAACATATTCAGAAATCGAGTCAGAAGATGGAAGTAGAGTTGTAAGAAAAGGTATACGATTATATGCAAAAGATGGAAATTTATATGGATTGCCTGTTGAACTTGATTTAGGTAATTCTGCAATTAAACTTGTAGAAAATAATTTTATTATAGATTCATACAACGGAAAAGAATATGAAACAGTTTTAGGTACAGATGGAAAAATATATGACTTAAAAGAACCATTAAAATATCCGGAAAATTTTGTAAATAATGGAATCAAAAGTATTGGAAATAACTTGGATTATGTTAGAACCGATAATGAAAGTAGTAATAAAGAAGAGAATTTACATGAAGTAGAAGTGATATATATAAATGGTGATAAATTAAAATTTAATTACCAAACAGGAGAAGTAATATCCTCAATAGAAGAGAAGCAAGGCAAAACAGGACTATTTGATTATATGAAAGAAAAAATTTCAGAGTTAGGAAATTTGAATTCTGTTGAATCACAAGAAATAACAAATAAATATAAAGAAAGCAAAGTGCTACAAAGCAAATTAGAGGAAACGCCAGTAGAAGAGGCGTTAAAAGAACAAAGTAATAATACAAATAAAATAGAAGATATTACGAATGGCGAGAATGACAAAGCTAATAACTCTTTAAAAGAGAGAAAATATATAAACATATACAATGCAGAAAAAGACGAATATCAAATATACCAAGAAAAAGAGTTGTTAGATACGACAAAGCAGGAGGTGGTAAGTGAGAACGACAAGATAGAGGCAAATAATTTAAAAGAATATTATGCAAGCGAAGGAAAAAGTAGAAATA
>ERZ824522.1311-NODE-1311-length-16569-cov-2.616326_pt1 | contig 16569 bp, 10 predicted proteins | sample MGYA00519935_ERZ824522 | MGnify/ENA primary metagenome ERZ824522 (study PRJEB31778, sample SAMEA3449160) | human gut metagenome | biome: human gut; feature: human-associated habitat; material: faeces | place: United Kingdom | collected 2010/2012 ...
AGATGTTTAAAAAAACAAGGATTATGAGATTTTGATATGGTGAGAAAAAAAGTATATTTGTTTTGACAAAATAGATGATGTCTTTATTAAAATGTGGTAAAATTATTTTATATTTTCAAATGTTTTTGTATATTTAGAATCACAATAGTGGTTTGAACACTTACAATCTTTCTGATTAGTAAGAGGATACACAAGTCCATTTGACAGATTACAACATCGTTGATATTAATTAATGGGGAATATAAATACATCTCCAATCAAAAGGTGTTTACAGACAATGTTGGAGAAAAGAGATGTTTTTTGGTGATAAGTGCAAAACTCGAAATTTATCAAGTGTTTTTAATAATAAGTAAAGGATATAAAATATGGATTTGAAAACCTGTGAGAATTGGAAGAAGAGAATCCTTGAGCCTGTTTTGGTATTAGTGAGTAGAATGATACAGAAATGTCCACGGATCATAGTGCTGATATAGAAAGTAATCAAAAATGCTAAGAATGAGCCAGTAGTCAGTACCAATGTTTTACGGGATCCAGCAAGGGAGCATAGTTGACAGTATGGCTATGGAAAGAAAGCTAGGGTTTTTAGAAACAGAGATGATTTTAGTGGAAAAGGGAGGTATTTGATGAAAAAGAAATTACTTGTACTAGTCCTTTTTTGTTACTTGTTTTTATTAAATAGTTATTCAATTAATGCTAGTGAGTTATTAAAAGGTCAATGTGGAGAATCGGTTTTTTGGGAATATAGAGATGGTTTATTAAGAATTTATGGAAATGGAGCAATGACAACAAATCCGTGGATGAAGTATAAAATTTGTAAAGAAAATATCAAAAAAGTAATCATTGAGGAGGGGGTTACCTCTGTGTGTGATCGGGCATTTTATGAAAAAGGTGCTTCGTGGGAATGTGATTATTTGTCAGAAGGGGTAGCATTTCCTAAAACATTGGAAAATATTGGAGAAATGGCTTTCGCGTATAAAATGGGATTACATGAACTTAATATTCCAAGTAATGTAAAACACATTGGAGAAGGTGCGTTTCTTTGCTGTTCTAACTTGCAAACAGTTACTTTTTCAAGTGGTTGTAAATTGGAGAGACTAGATAATTATACTTTTAGTGGTTGCACCAAGCTGAAGAATATAATATTGCCAGAATTTATTTTGTATATTGGTGATGATGTCTTCAGAGAATGTAAATCCCTTAAAAGAATTAATATTCCAGACAATGTTATCGAAATTGGTGATCGCATTTTCTATGAATGTAATCAATTAGAGACAATCAAAATTCCAAATGGAATTAAATCGATTCCTTCTGGAATGTTTATTAAATGTCATAATCTCATGCAAGTAGAAATGTCAAATAATATAAAAAAAATTGGTTCATATGCGTTTTCTTTTTGTGATAATTCGGAAAAATTAGAATTGATAGGGAAGCAAGCATTTATATATTGTGTATCTTTAAAGGAATTGGATTTTCCCGATACAGTGACAAAAATAGAGGACGCCGCTTTTGAGGGATGTGCTGGTTTGAAAAGAATTCGATTACCTCAAAATATCAAGGAAATCTCAACTAAAATGTTTTATGATTGTGTGAAGCTAAAAGATATCAATATTCCGATTACAGTAACGAAAATCAGGAAGAACGCATTTGGTGGATGCGTAAGTCTCAAAAGATTAGTTATTCCAAAAAATGTTAAAAACATTGCTCCGTGTCATCAAGATTGTTCAAATTTGAAGGAAATTTACAATAAATCCAAGACAACATATTCGTTGGCAGCAAGTAAATTTGTAATGAATTGGTATCAAGGCAAGGAAAAGGTTACAAAGGTAAAGCCTGGGAAGTTAGTTGTTTCCAAAGGAAAACGTTTTAAAATCAGCTATGCTTCTGAATTGTTAAAAAAGTATAAGATTGAGATTGATGGAAAGCTTCCAACATCCTATAGATATGGAAAAGAACCTAAAATGCCTCAAAAGGTAAAGGCAACTAGTTCTAATATAGTTTTTATGGGATGGCGTTATCAAGTGAATAGAAAGAAGTATAAGTCGGGTCCCACTCGTACGTGGTATAATGCCAGAGTTACACAGTTTAGTGAAGGAATAAAAGGAGATATTAAAGTGTTTCCGATGATAGATATGGTTACAATAAAAAAGAATAATATAGAAAAAGTTGTTATGGTTTCAAAAGTACTATTAAAGGATTATTTAACTGCGGATAGTATTGATCTTGGATATATTAGTAAGGATCCAGGACCAAGATATTTGATGTTTCAAGTTAGATATGCAGATAATAAATACATGAGGAATGTGATATATTTACCTTTACGTAGTCATGAATGGACAAGAAGATTTACATTGAAAAATTTGAAAAAGGGGAAAAAATATTATGTTCAATATCGAAGTATTCCATCAAAATATTATGGAGTTGCAAATGAAACTTGTTGGGGACAAACTTTTACACTGAAAATAAAGTAATTCTGATAGAGTTGCAGGAACAAAAAGTATTTTAATTAAAAGTGAAAGTGCAAGATGTTGATTTGAAAGTATAAAATGAGTTTGGAGATTATTTTATTATAAATAAGATAGGGGGAGGATTAAGAAGTAATTGACAAAATAGAAAATGAATGTAGAACAAAATAGGTATTATATTTGTTTCAAATGGTTGCAGGATACCTTTGCAAGTAATTTAGAAATAGGAGGTTATGATATCCTATTAGTGGTAGGTTCAAAATAGAACAGTCGAATTGTTTAGAATTAATGTGTGCTGAAATATGAAAATAGTCAGATTTTGAAACTTTTAGTCTGTTTTTGCGTATGATATTGCTTTTATAATTATCATATGGTACATTTCAGATAGTGATAGTGATATTAGTTTTTATGTGAGGAGGTTAAATTAAATGAAATTAATAGAATTACGAATTAAAAATTTTGGCTGCATTGATGAATGTGGTATCAATGTAAAAATTGATGATATTGTTGTGCTGATAGGTCCTAATAATGTTGGAAAGACTACAGTGCTAAAAGCATATGAGACATTTAGAAATTCAGGAGCACCACTAGCAATAGATGATTTTTATCAGAGTAGAGAAACTAATCCTGTAGAGATTGCAGGAATATTTAATGAGATTAGTGAAGCTGATAAGGCTAAAATCGGAGAAAAATGGGTTTATCTTAATGAGGAGAATGAAGAAGTTGTTCAATACAAATGGATGTGGAATAAAAGTAATCAAAAAGGAGAGAAGTTCGCATGGAATAATGTTGAAAAGGAATGGATTGGGGGTGGAATGGGAGGCTGGGATGCAATAATTGCAAGTTGTATTCCATTACCACTAAAAATTAATCCTTTTGATGATTCAGCACAGTTAGAAAAACAGATAGTTGAATTATTAACATCTGCGGTTAAGGAAAATGTGAAAAGTAATCAATCAAAGGTTTCGAAGATGATGGAAAACATAAATAATCTGGCTAAGGATGTAAAAACTGAAATAGCTGAAGAACTTGATGAGATCACAGGAAAATTAGAAAATAACTTGAATGATATCTTCCCGGATCATAAAGTTGATATTGATCCTCAAGCAGGGAAATTGGATGTAGATAAAATTCTGGCTACGGGAACGCATTTACAAATAGCAAGTGTGGATGATAAGTACTATCCTTTAGCAAATCAAGGAAGTGGTTTGCAACGTGCATTTTTATGGTCAGCAATTGAAGCATTAGCTGATTCGGGGAAAATGAAAAATGGTCGAGCAGTAATTAAAAATGGTGTATCTAAAATTTTATTGGTAGAAGAACCAGAGTCTTTTTTGCATCCTCCGGCAATTCGTTTAGCAAGAGAGGCTCTTTACAAACTTGCAAAATTGGAAAATTGGCAAGTTATGATTACAACACATTCACCTATTTTTATTGATGTGTCTAAACCCCATACTACTATTACTAGAGTAGAAAAAAATGATGGAAGTGCGACTAATGTGTTTTCTACAGATAAGGCTAATTTTTCGGATGATGAACGTGAACGGTTGCAAATGATAAGAAATTGTCATCCTACAATCAATGAGTTCTTTTTTGCGAAAAAAATAATTTTAGTAGAGGGAGATACAGAGCAAGCTGTACTGATGCAAGTAAAAAATGCTGATACTACAATTTTAAATTGCCGTGGAAAAGCAAATATACCTATGTTCGAAAAAATATTAAATCATTTTGGAATGAATTATATTGTTATGCATGATCTGGACTCACCTAAAGTAAAGAGAAAAGAAAAGTGGATAAAAAATTCAATGTGGACAATTAATGAGAAAATATTTTCTGAAGCGCAAAAAGGTAAAAATAATAAAGTGGTTGTAAATATACCGGATTTTGAGGGGCAATTTTTTGGTTATTTACAGTCGGGTGATAAGCCATATAATGCAATTTGCGAAAAACGATAAAAATCAAGACGCATACAAGGAATTGGAAAAAATAGGAAAAGCAGAGATAGAGCCTTCGTTTAAACGTTTGATTTTGAAAAATTCTGATTATGAGACATTAGGCAAGAAGTATTGCGAAGAAAATCAGATAAATCAAGATGAAAAATGGGACTTTTATTTTGAACAAGATACAAGTGCAGGTTCAGTGAAATAAAGCCAGATGTGCATATCAGGAGAATTTTAAAATAAAGGAACTATTAATTACATACCTCACTATATTTTGTAGTATAGTTTTTGAAAGTACTGTGCCATTGAATGTAGAGAGGTTTGGAATTTTTAATTATTATATTTGTGTCGTAAATTGAAAAGCGGTGGATAGGAGGTTATTATGTGTGTATGAAAAGTAGAGGCAGATAGTATTGGTTTTGACCATAAGGAGATACTGGATTTAGTTTATATGAATAATGCAGTGAGATCTTTCTTAAGCGCAACTGATTCAAAAGGTGTTGCAGCTTGTAAAGGAATGGGAAAAACTTTTTTATTAAAGGCAAAAAGGCTGCAATTACAAGAAGAGAATAATTCACTTTTTTTGCTTCCGAAAAATAGGCTTGTTGATGTGCCGGGAACAATAATAATTGATAAAATGCACAGAAAATTTTTGTCTGCATATGATAATTGGATAAATCTGTGGCTTGGCTGTATTTCTATATATTTGTTGTCATTGGAAGAATTTTCTTATATAATTCCATCAGAGCAAATGGAAGAATTCCCAGAATGTGTTCAAAATTTATTAAAAAGGGAACAGAATGGCATTTTTAGTGTATTGCATCAAATAATTAGTTTAAAGAGCAAAGAAGAATTAAATGAAGTAATACATTCAACAGCTAGGCTTTTTGATTATGTTCAGACAATTTAAGCTAGAAGAACCTTTTAATCGAGGATATTATCCAATTGTGGGGACAGTAAGTCAGCAAAAGGAAATTGCAATACGTCAATTTGGGCATATGCACAGTTGGCATTTGCGGAGGCAGTATATAGATTATACTCGTCTAGACATCATATTAAGATATTTTATAGCATCCGGAAGGTAGCATTATATAGAGGAGAAGAGATAACACAGCAATATAGTAAAATTCGCAGCAGGGTAATAACCTTAAAATATGAAGAAGATGAATTATACGTGAAAAAACTATTTATAAGTGTGAAAACTGTCAAGATTGTCCACAAAAGGAAAAATGTATTAAAGGAAACAACTGCAAAACTCCTTTGGAAAAACGGACAAAAACATTACAAGTGGCAAAAAAATTTATCAAACAGCGGCAGGCAGACTTGGAACGCATCGTGTCAGAAGAAGGAAAATTATAGCGTATGAACCGGAGTATTCAGGCAGAGGGTCCTTTTGGAGAAATTAAACAAGATATGCAATTTAGAAGATATCTGACAAAAGGTACAATAAATGTTCTTGCAGAAAGTACATTGTTAGCTATTGCCAGAAATATAAATAAACTTCATAACAAAATACAAAATGGAAAAACAGGAATCCATTTATTTCCTTTAAAAACGGCATAAATTTTAAAAGTTTAAAACGTGAAAACAGATTGTTGAGCAGGTCTTAGATAAGTGCGCCCATTTTTAAATCCGATAAAAAGTTTAAACAAAAGATAGATTATTTTTATAATTTAAGTTAAAAAACAGGGCTTCGCCTTAACAATTTTCATATGTTAAAGCGACAGCCCCAAGAAAAATTTATATTTTTTCAATTGTCTACTTGACGGGGAGCAGTTTGCTGTGACGAGTGAGGCTGTATTTTTGAAAAGAACTTATCTTAGTATTTCATATTTTTCAAAATATCACAGAAATCAAAAGTAGCAAAATAATCTTTTGGAGTTTCTGCGCGGCGGATCATCTGGACACTTCCGTCTTCTTTTAATAACAATTCCGCAGATTTGAGTTTACCGTTGTAGTTATAACCCATTGCGTAGCCGTGAGCACCGGTGTCATGGATGACGAGATAATCTCCGATGTCAACTTTTGGAAGCATACGGTCTACGGCAAATTTGTCATTATTTTCACAAAGAGAACCGGTTACATCGTATTTGTGGTCGCATGGCTCATTTTCCTTGCCGAGCACGGTGATATGATGATAAGCACCGTAAATAGCCGGACGCATCAGGTCGCAGGCACAGGTGTTAAGGCCTACATATTCTTTGTAAATGTGTTTCTGATGAATGCATTTGGTTACAAGATTTCCGTAAGGGCCAAGCATGAAACGTCCGAGTTCCGTGAAAATCTTCACATCGCCAAGTCCGGCAGGAACTAAGATTTTTTCAAACTGTTTGCGTACACCTTCGCCGATCACTTTGATATCGTTTGGCGCTTTGTCTGGTGTGTAAGGAATTCCCACACCGCCGGAAAGATTGATAAACTGGATATCCGCTCCGGTCTTTTCCTTCAATTCGACAGCAAGTTCGAAAAGAATGCCGGCAAGTGTCGGATAATAGTCATTGGACACGGTGTTGCTTGCGATAAAAGCATGGATTCCAAAATGCTTTGCTCCAAGTTTCATCAATTTTTTGTATCCCTCGATAAGCTGTTCTTTGGTAAATCCGTATTTGGCATCGCCGGGGTTGTCCATGATGTCCGTGCCAAGTTCAAATACACCGCCCGGATTGTAGCGGCAGCAGATGGTCTCCGGAATGCCTACACCCTCTGCAAGATAGTCAATATGTGTAAAATCATCAAGGTTGATATAAGCACCAAGTTCGCTGGCTTTTTTGTATTCTTCCATCGGTGTTACATTCGATGAAAACATAATATCATCTTTTTTGAAGTCCAGTGCTTCGGAGAGCATAAGCTCTGTCAAAGAAGAGCAGTCCACGCCGCAGCCTTCTTCCTGCAAAATTTTCAAAATAAATGGGTTTGGGGTAGCTTTTACAGCAAAATATTCACGATAGCCCTTGTTCCAGGAAAATGCTTCCTTTAATGCTCTTGCATTTTCACGGATGGCTTTTTCATCATAGATATGGAATGGAGTAGGATAGGTTTTTTCGATTTCCTTTACTTGTTCCAATGTTACGATCGGTTTCTTCATTTTTACAAATCCTCCTTATAATGTATGACACTAAGAATAAGTATAATAATTTTTTGCGTTTCTGTCAATGTAGGAATCCGAAATCGTTCTTATTGAAATGTTTTATCAAAAGATAGGACCAGCCATTTCACATAATACGGTTTATAATTTTTTATTTCTATATTTTGCCGGAAACGATTTGTCTGAAATGAGTATAAACACGCGGGTATCAGATATGCGTATTTTGCATATCGATACCCCTGCGCGTTTATTGGAGCGCAAGCGGCGCAAGAGGTCTGGGAGACCTCTGGTCTGCGCGGACCGTAGTGGAACGGAGACCATGAAGGACAAATTGGTTTCCGGCAAATTATAATGTACTAAAAATTATAAACCAACGCTTGAAAAAAAACGGTTGTTCGATTATAATGTAATTTTGAAATAGTATAACTATTGAGGATCAAAGCAAGAAAGGATGTAGCAGATGGATAAGTACGATGGAAGCCAGATTGTCATATTGGAGGGATTGGAAGCGGTCAGAAAGCGGCCGGGTATGTATATTGGAAGTACCGGAACGCGGGGACTGCATCATTTGATATGGGAAATATTGGATAATGGAATTGATGAGCATCTGGCAGGGTACTGTACGCAGCTGGGGATTACCTTGACGCGAGATGGCGGTGTCGTGATCGAAGACAATGGACGAGGCGTTCCGGTGGATATCCATCCGACAAAGAAAATTCCGACCGTGCGTGTGGTTTACACCATTTTGCATGCCGGAGGAAAATTTAACAACAGTGTCTATAAAGTGTCCGGAGGTCTGCACGGTGTCGGAGCTTCGGTTGTCAATGCCCTTTCGAAGAGCATGATCGTGGAAGTGAAAAAAGACGGAAAAATTTACCGCGATGAATATAAAGATGGAGGAAAACCGGTTGTAAAACTGGAAAATGGACTGCTTCCGGTCGTAGGAAAATGTGCCAAAAGCGATACCGGAACCAAAGTGACCTTTTATCCGGATGATACCATTTTTGAGACGGTTGAGTTTAAACCGGAGACGATAAAAAAGAAATTAAAAGAAATTGCATATTTGAATAAAAATCTCAAAATCGTATTTAAGGACGAGCATACCGGAGAGACAATGACATTTTTGGAAGAATATGGAATCCAAAGTTACGTCGGTTATATTAACCGCGATGCGACACTTTTGCACAAAGATGTTATTTATGTCGAAGGAACCAGCGGAGATATCGAGGTGGAAGTGGCGTTCCAATACACAGCTTCGTTCAGCGAACAGATCAATTCGTATTGTAACCGCATTAATGTAACCGATGGTGGTACTCTTGTCACAGGATTTAAAATGGCACTTACCCGTGTTATGAATCAGTACGCGAGAGAACTTGGTTATCTGAAAAATAATGAAGAGAATTACGATGGAAAAGACATCCGAAATGGTCTGGTGGCGATCGTATCCATCAAGCACCCGGATCCGCAGTTTGAAAGCCAGACAAAAAATAAGTTGGGAAATACCGATGCCAAGACGGCAGTGGACGAAGTGTTCAGCCAGGAAGTACAGCGCTATTTTGATAAAAATGTCGAAGTGTTAAAGAGTATATTGGATAATGTAAGAAAATCTTACAAGGCACGTACGGCAAGTGATAAAGCGCGACGCTCTGTATTGAAAGAATTGATGAATGTAGATACGAAGAGCAAACTTGCTGCCTGTACGTCAAAGAAAGCGGAAGAATGTGAGATTTACATTGTCGAGGGAGATTCTGCCGGTGGTACGGTAAAAACCGCGAGAAACCGAAGAACGCAGGCAGTGCTTCCACTGCGGGGAAAAATTTTGAATGTGGAAAAAGCGCCTCTTGAGAAAATTCTATTAAATAATGAGATCAAATCGATGATCGCATCCTTTGGCTGCGGCATCGGAGACGATTTCGACATCAAAAAACTGCGTTACGACAAGATTATCATATTGACAGATGCCGATGTCGATGGCGCGCATATCAGTACGCTGCTTCTGACATTTTTCTATCGTTTTATGCCGGAACTGATCTATCAGGGGAAGGTGTACCGCGGACTTCCGCCGCTGTATAAGGTCGATTACGAAGATACCGAGAAGCGGAAAAAGGTGAAAAAGAGCGAATATTTATTCAATGACTTTGAATTGGAAAAATTTAGAAAAACCGGCAAAAAGATCAATGCCCTCCAGCGTTACAAAGGTCTGGGGGAGATGGACGACAAGCAGTTGTGGGAGACGACATTGGATCCTGACAGCCGTATATTGGCGCAGATTTCCATCAGTGATACCGTAGAAGCCGACGAAGTGACGGACATTCTCATGGGAAGCAATGTTCCGCCGAGACGACAGTTTATTATGGAAGAAGCAAAAAGTGCCAATGTGGACATTTAAGGACTTGGAGGAAAGAGCATGAGCCAGGATAATATTATACAATTGGATTTTTCGGAAGAAATGAAGACTTCTTACCGTGATTATGCGGTAAGTGTTATACGTGCGCGTGCCCTGCCGGATGTGCGGGATGGTTTGAAACCGGTACAGCGCAGAATTTTATATGCGATGAAAGAACTGGGATTGTCGCCGGACAAGCCACATCGAAAAAGTGCCCGTATCGTCGGAGATACAATGGGTAAATATCATCCACATGGAGATAGTTCGATTTACGATGCCCTTGTGCATATGACCGAAGAGTATTCCTTAAATCTTCCGCTTGTTGACGGGCATGGAAACTTCGGCTCCATCGATGGAGACGGGGCAGCAGCCATGCGATATACGGAAGCACGTTTGTCACTGGCAGCGATGACGATGCTTGATAATCTCGAAAAAGGTCTGGTTGAGTTTGACCCGAACTTTGACGAAAGTGAAAAAGAGCCACAGGTTCTTCCTGCCATGGTGCCAAACCTTTTGATCAATGGAACGACCGGAATCGCCGTCGGCATGGCGACCAACATCCCGACACACAATCCGGGCGAAGTGATCGATGCCGTAATTGCGTGTATGGACCGTCCGGGAATTTCCGTGCAGAAATTGATGGACTATATTCCGGGACCGGATTTCCCGACGGGAGGAATCATTACGAATGCCAGCGAGCTCGCAAACATCTATGAAACCGGAGAAGGAAAGATCAAAGTGCGTGCAAAGACCGTCATTGAAAAAGGAGACAATGGCCGTACAAACATTGTGATCACTGAGATTCCGTATACTGTTTCCGGCAATAAGACGAAACTTGTGGAGAGTATCTCCGGTCTGATGAAAGACAAAGTATTTGATGAAATTTATGATGTGCAGGATGTCTCGTCCAAAGAGGGAATCCGTATCGTTATCGAAGTGAAAAAAGACCGCGACGTGCAGAATCTGTTAAATGGTTTGTACAAAAAAACACAGATGGAAGACACGTACGGGGTAAATCTGCTGGCAATCCGCGATGGGGAACCACATACGTTTAATCTGAAAAGTATGATTGAAGAGTTTATACTGTTTCAGGAAGACTTGTATACCAAAGAGTATAAATTTTTGTGTGCAAAGGCGAAAAAACGTCTGGAAGTCGTAGCCGGACTGATGAAAGCGACCGATGTCATTGATCTTATCATTGAGATCCTTCGTGGAAGTTCTTCGGTGAAACAGGCAAAAAGCTGTTTGATCGAGGGAAAGACTGAAGGAATCCGCTTCAAGACAGAAGGGGCCGAAGAACAGGCAAAGACGCTTTTGTTTACGGAAATTCAGGCGGACGCGATCCTTTCCATGCAATTGAGCAAGTTAATAGGACTTGAGATTTTGAAGCTGCACGAAGAAAATGAAACGCTTCTTAAAAATATTGAAGAATATGAAAAAATCCTTTCCGATACGAAAGAATTGTACAAAGTGATAAAGACAAGACTTCGCAGCTACAAAAAAATGTTTGCAAGAGAGCGGCGCACGGAACTTACCGATGATGTGGCAAAGGCTTATGTTGAAGAAGTGAAAGTGGAAGATGTGTGCATCTGTCTTGATCGTTTTGGATATGCCAAATGTCTGGATGCGGCCGCATTTGGGCGTGCCAGTGACGACGCAAAGAAAGAATTTGCCCAAGTCGTTATGATGAAAAGTACCGACAAATTGTGCTTGTTTACCAATAAAGGAAATATGCATCAGATCAAATGCGACAAGATCCCGCGCTGCAAGATGCGTGATAAGGGAACATTGGTCCACAATCTGTGCAAAATGACAAACGACGAAGATGCCCTTTTGTATATCAGTTTTGAGCAGTTATTTGAATCCATGCTCTTCTTCTCGACAAAGAGTGGTTTTGTGAAACTGGTTTCCGGGGCGGAATTCGAAACCAATCGTCTGCGGGTGGCGGCGACAAAGCTGGATGAAGGCGATGAAGTCAGCGGTGTGACGGCATTATCGGCAGCAGATATCCTGGCTGGCGGAAAGAAAGTAATCCTCTTGACGAAAAAAGGATTGTCGCTGGGATTCCCATTGGAGGAAGTGAGCGAATTTAAGAAGACAAGCCGAGGTGTCAAAGGAATTGCGCTGGAAAAAGAAGATACGGTAGTGCATTCTACAATTGTAGATCTTACGCAGGAAACGTTTGAATACGACGGAAAAACGTTGGGTGCCAAGCATGTAAGGAACCGTAAACGTGCAGCCAAGGGGCAAAAAGCAAATTTGGAATGGAAAGGATGATCATCAGATGTTAAATCAGTTTTCTAGAACGCAGCTGCTTCTCGGTGAAGAAGCAATGGAAAAACTGAAAAACAGCAGAGTGGCCGTATTTGGCATCGGAGGTGTCGGCGGCTATGTCTGTGAGGCACTGGTGCGGAGTGGGGTCGGTGCTTTTGACTTGATTGACGATGATAAAGTGTGTCTCACCAATCTGAACCGCCAGATTATCGCAACGAGAAAAACGGTAGGAAAATATAAAACCGAAGTAATGAAAGAACGTATGCTTGATATCAATCCGGATGTCGATGTGCGGATTCATAATTGTTTCTTTCTGCCGGAAAATTCCGATGATTTTCCATTTGAAGAATACGATTACATCGTGGATGCGGTGGACACTGTGACGGCAAAGATTGAACTCATCATGAAAGCAAAAGAAAAAAATGTACCGATCATGAGCAGCATGGGAGCCGGAAATAAATTGGACGCCAGCCGTTTTCAAGTGGCAGATATTTACAAGACGAAAGTCTGTCCGCTGGCGAAGGTGATGCGCCGTGAATTGAAAAAACGCCGGGTGAAAAAATTAAAAGTGGTTTATTCGGACGAACTTCCAACGAGACCGATTGAAGATATGAGCATCAGCTGCCGGACGCACTGCATCTGTCCGCCGGGGGCAAAACATAAATGCACCGAGCGGCGTGATATCCCGGGAAGTGTCGCTTTTGTGCCATCGGTAGCAGGTCTTATCATTGCCGGAGAAGTTGTGAAAGACTTATGTACAATTTAGCATTGTGAAATCGAAGAAAATTGTGTATAATAGGAAACAGATAGAACGTTTTTGTGGTACCAGCAGGAGAATGTGAGGAACGGAGGAAGGATATGATCGACAATAAAAAGGTTCTTGCGATTATCCCTGCCCGCGGGGGAAGCAAGGGGATTCCGAGAAAAAATGTAAAAGCGATATCAGGAAAGCCGATGATCCAATATACGATTGAAGCGGCGAAAGAATGCGAATATATTGATAAAGTGATTGTTTCTACCGAAGACGAAGAAATCGCAGATATTTCTATGCGTGCAGGAGCGATCGTTCCTTTTTCGCGCCCGGAAGAACTGGCTACAGACGAGGCCAAGATAATCGATGTCGTTATGCATGCAGTCGAATTTTATGAGCGCAAAGCGGAACATTTTGACATTATTGTCCTTCTTCAGCCGACAAGCCCGCTGCGAAATGCGGAAGACGTGACAAAGGCTTTGGAATATTTTATCCGAAAAGAGCAGAAATCGCTGGTAAGCGTCTCGGAAGTATCGGAGTCACCGATTTTTATGCGTTCCTTTAACAAAGAAAATGAATTGGAAAAAATTGTATCTGAAGACGACGATGTGCGCGGTCAGGACATGAAGAAATATTATCGCATTAATGGGGCGATTTATATAAACAAAGCTTCGGAATTAAATCCGCAGACCAGTTTCAATGACAATCAAATGGGGTATGTGCTTACGAAAGAGCATGGGATTGATGTCGATGAGCCACAGGATCTGGTCGTGGCGGAATACTATCTGTCACAGGCATGCGACGGAGAATTTTTGTCTTTTATTGTTTACTAATTCGTAGGGAGTGCCGATATATAATGTAAGAATTATCGCAGTGAAAGGGGCGAAAAAGGATGCAGAACGGAAAATCAAAAAAGAAATATTATGGGATCGTGGGGGCAGTGACGTTCGCTGCTCTTTTTTCCATTTTTATAAACGAAGCACCGAGCGAAGCTAAAAAGAAAATTCAGCCGAAAAAGATCACGGCAGAGGCTTCGATTCAAATGACAAAAGGGGAGAAAGAGACACTTTCTTATCGGGTAAAACCGAAGAAAACAACAAATAAAAAAGTGATATTTTCATCTTCCAATAAGAAAATCGTTACCGTCAGTAAAACGGGTGCTCTTCAGGCAAAAAGTGAAGGAACCGCGACGATTACGATTCGTTCGAAAGCAAAAAAACAGATTAAAAAGAAAGTAAAAATAAGTGTGGCGGCACCAAAGAAGATTCAAAGGACACTTCCGGTCACAGTACCGAAAACAATGCAGCCGCAAACGGCGGTACAGACGGCATTGGACGAACTGGAAATGAGTGCCTTGTCTGCCAATACTTCAATCACAAAGATTACATTGGACCGCACCTATATCGAGTTGGCGGCCGGCGAAAGTGACCGCTTGACAGCGACAGTATTTCCGGTGACTTCCACAGAAAAATTGACATGGAACTGTGATTTCTTTGGCGGTATCAATGTCTATCAGGACGGACGTATATTTATCACCGAAGATACGCCGGTTGGTACGACGGCGACGATTACGGTCTTTTCCGGAAAAGTATCCGCAACTTGTCAGATTGTTGTCGTTCAGGGACCGTGTGAACATGTCTGGGGAAACTGGGCGATTGTAAAAAATCCGGAATGTACGAAAGAGGGACTGCGTCGTTCTATCTGTACAAAATGTGCGAAAGTGCGGGAAGAGCCTGTGGCAGCGACCGGACACAGCTGGCTTAGCAGAACAGTAACGGATGCGACCTGCGATGCCGTGGGTGAGCGCGAAGATACCTGCCAGAACTGTGGCGAGAAAAAGAGAGAAGTGATTCCTGCAAAGGGACATGACTGGGCTTCAAATGGTACGATCAAGACCGAGCCGACTTGTACAAAAGCCGGTGAAATGGAATATGTTTGTAACATCTGCAAAAAGACAAAGACAGAGCCGATCCCGGCAAACGGCCATTCATGGGATCTCGGCGAGATTACAAAAAGTCCGACCTGTACGGCGGCGGGCGTGAGAACCTATCATTGTACGGTGGATGGATGTGCCGGTACGAAGAAGGAAACCATCGAGGCAATCGGTCATACATGGACTTACGGTAAAATCACCGAAGAACCGGGATGTACGACGAGAGGAAAACGACTTTCTACCTGCCTTACCTGCGGTGCAAACAGCACGGTAACACTGGATGCGCTCGGACACACTTGGGATGCCGGTGTGGTGTCCAAAGAACCGACTTGTACGATCAGTGGTGTACGTGTTTATACTTGTCAGGTTTGCGGAGGCACGAAAAAAGAAAATATCGCACCGCTTGGACATGATCTGGGCGGCTACGTGACAGATAAAGAAGCAACTTGTGAAGAATCCGGCAAACAGTCCAAACATTGTAAGCGAACGGGCTGTACGTATCGGACGGATATTCGTACGATCAAAGCATTGGGCCATGACTGGGATGCCGGCGTGGTGACAAAGAACCCGGATTGTTACAATATGGGACAATTAACACAGACATGTCAACGAACCGGATGTACTAAGACACGGCGAAGTAGCACACCGAAGCTGGAGCATCAGTTTGAAAACGTGGTTCTTCGTGAGCCAACATGTACGACAAATGGAAAACGATGTGATAAGTGTAAACTTTGCGATAAGACAAAAAATGAAGTGATGATTCCGGCAACCGGTCACAATTGGAAAAAAGTGGATGCGGATACGGTAGAACCGACTTGTACCAAGGACGGTTCGGCACATTATAAGTGCATCAATACGTATACGAAAGATGGAAAGACATTGACATGTGGTGTTGACAAGATTGAAATTCTGGATGCGACCGGCCACAATTACAGCAGCACGTATACCATTGACAAAAAGCCGGGCTGTGTAACAAAAGGAGTACAGACAAAGCATTGTACAAATACTTATAAAAATGCCGCAGGAAATGTGGTGGCATGCACAAGTACAACGGATGCCCAGAGCATTGCCCCGACCGGTCATTCCTTTGGCGGCTGGACGCAGACACTTGCCCCAAGTCACGGAATCTCCGGACTGGAACAGAGAACGTGCTCGGCCTGCAAGGAGGTGCAGGAAAGAACCGTCAATAGCGGACACAGTTATACGGCAGACGGAAAATGTAATTCCTGCAGCAAGAGTTTCACGTTTGTGGAGACGACAGCAAAAGATTGGGATTACGTGACAGACGATACGGCGAAAACCATTCTTTTGAAAAAATACACCGGTACCAATACGGCGATAAAAATTCCGGCGAAAATGGATGCCACGGTCAGCGGAGTTACCTCTTCTTATCAGGTGGTATTTGCCGGTCATTATGAGGACCGCGCCAAAGCCGGAGTATTTGCTTCTAATAAGAAAGTGCAGATTCAGGCGGTTACTTTCGAAAACGGAGTGCAGATCGACAACATGGATTATATGTTCTCGGGTTGTGAAGCCCTGGAATTGGCAGCCAATATTCCTTCGACGGTAACGAGCATGCTTGGAACATTTAAGAATTGCACCAGTCTTTGCACCGTTTCCGCACTCCCGGCAAACGTGGAAAATCTTTCCAATACCTTTGAGGGATGCGAAAGCATGGAGACGGCACCAGCGATTCCGGATGATGTAACAAGCTTGTATGCGACCTTTAAGAAATGCA
>ERZ824522.1327-NODE-1327-length-16393-cov-2.947607_pt1 | contig 16393 bp, 10 predicted proteins | sample MGYA00519935_ERZ824522 | MGnify/ENA primary metagenome ERZ824522 (study PRJEB31778, sample SAMEA3449160) | human gut metagenome | biome: human gut; feature: human-associated habitat; material: faeces | place: United Kingdom | collected 2010/2012 ...
GTACGGGATTCTCGAAGGCGTGTTCTCCGCGCCGACCCTTCCGGATCCGGTTCCGTGCTACTATTATGTCGGGTTTCGCGGCAAGGACGACGCGGATACGTCTCCCGTGCTGCGCAACCACCGCTATACGCTCGTCGTACCCGTGAAGGGACCCGGTGCGGTGTCGGAGGAGGATGCGTTGAAGGGAACGCCCGTGGAGGACGTCGCGCTTTCGGCCGTTCCCTGGACCGAAGACTACACCGATGACGATTCGTCGATGGATCTCAAGGACCGGAAGGTTCCTGTCGTGCTCCGTCTGAAGGTGCAGTCCCCTTCGGTCGTCCCGGTGAAGACCCGGGCGGCCGACGCCGCCTCCGCGGGGATGCACGTCTCGGTGCTGCAATATTTTTCGGACGGGCAGGACTGGGTGCTGCGGGCCGTGACGTCTTCCCTGCTGGCCGTGTACGATCCGGCGAAGGACGAGTATGTGTGCAGGACCGAACTGATTCGCTCCGATTCCGAACGCGAACAGCGGATCGCGGTCTTTGCGGCGGATGCGAACTCGGACCCGCAGTCCGAGTCCGTCGATGGGGCGAATCCCCTGACGCATCCGTCGATCGGCCGGCTGTTCGAAGCGTACAGCGTCGGCAGCACGGTTTCCGAGGGAACCTATACCTCGTCGGGAATTTCGGCGGCCCGTTCCCATCTGACCGAGGGCGATACGATCGGCGTGAACATGGTGCGGGCTCTGGCGCGTATCGACTTCGGGGTGGGCATGGAGACCGCCCCGGCTAAGAATCCGGATTATACGACCGCGACGGGAAAGATCGCCTCGGGTTCGTTCGAGGTGACGAGCGTGTCGCTTTACAATGCCTATACCCGTTCGGCGCTCTTCCCCGAACTGGGGCATGCCGCGGCGATCGAGGAGTTCCGCAAGGGCCGTGTGTCGCGGCCTGCGCAGCCGGGGTGGAGAAAGAGCAAGCCCGGCTATTTCCTCCGGCAGCCCGTTCCCTTCTCCTATGCCGACAACCTGTCGCTCGGGAACTATGTCGGGGAGTCGCCTCTCGTGGCCTACGGCGATCCGGCTCCGATCGGGGCGGATTCGGTCTGCGAATCGTATCTGATCGTCGAGGGCCGGTACACGGGGGCCAATCTGGACGGGACCTCCACGAATTACCGCAAATCCTATTACCGGATCGACTTCGTGTGCGACGGGAAGCCTGTGCCGCTGTTGCGCAACCATCGCTATATCGTCAATGTCGTCGCCGTGAGCGGTCCGGGAGCCGCCCGGCCGGAGGACGCCACCTCCGAAAACCTGACGGCCGAGATCACGGTCGATGACCAGAATTCGGCCATGGACATCGTCACCGACGGGCACTATTATCTGGGCCTGAATCCGCGTATGCTCTTTTTCAACGGGTTGGGCTATCCGACCGAGACCCAGTACGAGGGCGACCTTTCGACCGATGCTCCGGCATGGACCGCGGCGCTTTCGGAGGACTATCCGAAGAACTGGAGCTCGAAGTACGTACTTGTCGATCCTTCGGGTGGGGCCGGAAAGAATCGGCGGTTCGTCCGGGTGAACGACGGTACGCAGGACGGCCGGCTGCCCGAACTCGTGTCGGATGCGCGTCAGGCGACGGTCCGGGTGACGGCCGGCAACCTCGCGGATTCGCTGACGATCATCCAGTCGCCTGTGACGGCCGAGGATTTCCGTTTGTACGTCGAACCGGCGTCGTGCGCTTGCTACGAAACGGAAGTACCCGTGCGGGCCTATATCGACTCCCGGTTCGCTTCGATGGCATGGAGTGCCGGGAGCTTCTGGCCTTCGGGAAGCGCCGTTCCGGGGCATTCGTATTATCTCGGCGAGACGTCGGGCGTGTTCGACGGCGGCATTCAGGGCAGCGGTCCGCAGCAGGGGAAGGCGTTCCGCGAAGTGAAGGGGCGGTTCAACACGTATAACGATACGGCGAACGACATCGTGGTCGGTGCGAAATTTTCCCTGACCGGATACACCCATGCCGCCGTATCGGGTTCCGCACTGGTTACGCAGCATGCGGCGGAGAAGACGCCATTGCGTGTGAAGGTCACCTACCGGGTGCGGTATTCTTCGGTGAATCCGGTGACGGGTACGTTTTATTACGGTTCCGAGACGAACGGTTCTTCGGCGATCTATTCGGTCGCATCCGGTTCGGCGACGCAGACGATCGAATTTCCGAACGAGCCCGATCTGGTTTTTTATACAACTTCGAATATGGAGCGATGGGGTAATAATTTCACACGGGGTGTGGTGATTCAGCTCGCACCCGACTGCGAAATTCCGGAGGCGGATATTTCGATGACGTCGGGTGCCGGCGCGGTTTCATCTTACGCATTCAGTGGCGGTTCGGATCTAAGTCAGTTTCTGTCCAGCGATAAGTTCATGTTCGTCCCTTCCGGGGTCACCGAGAACAAGACGATCACCAAGAGCCAAAGCAACAGGTATTACTTGCTGGTTCCCGAGATGACCTACCTGAAGGCCGATGCGAGCGCTACGGTCACCGTTTCCACGAAGTGCGGCCAGTCGCTCAAACTGGTGTTTTCCCGCAAGAAGGCCGTCCCGGCGCTGGAGGCCGTGCCTGCGGAGTTCACCGTTCCCAATACGAAGGGGTCGGACCGGATCGCGGTCCGGGTCTCGCCCAAACACATGGGCTGGACGGTGTCGAGCGATGCGTCGTGGCTTACCGCAACGCCCGCCAAAGGGTATTACAGCCCAGACCCGTGGAGCGTGCAGATCAATTATGAGGCCAATACCGGAGGCGACCGGACCGGGCATCTCACGTTCAGACACCAGGACGGAACGGTCTCCAAAATCGTCACCGTACATCAGACTACGGGTGTCCAGTCGCTGTCGGTTTCCCCCGCATCGCTGTCGTTCGTCCCGAAGGGCGGTTCGCAGCAGATCCAGGTGACGACCGAGAACGGCGGCGGCTGGAAGGTGCAGTCGAAGCCCGATTGGATCACCCTGACGCCGGCGGGCGGCTCCGGCGGCAAGGTGACGGTCGCGTGTGCGAAAAATTCGCTCAAAAACGACGATCCGTCGGCTGTCCGGAAGGGAGAGATCGTGCTCGTGCATACGAAGAATGCGAAAATCGTCCGCAAGATCGCCGTTTCGCAGCCTCATTATTATTTCAAGGTCGAAGGTCAGATTCCGGCTTGGGTCTCGGCCGACGGCGGTTCCTATGCGTTTACGATCACGACCCGCGGAACGACATGGAGTCAGACGGCGACTTCCGGCGGCTGGCTTTCCGATCTTTCGCCCTCGAAAGGCGGCGACGAGACGAGCAGTCTGGTGCGTACGTCCGTTACGTACAAGGTGCAGCCGAACCGCGGCTCGGCCGACGAGTTTTCGGCCCCGCATCGGCAGGGATACTACAATATCACGTGGCCCGGCCTTTATGTGATTTCCTATTACGTGGACCAGTATGCCTGGACGGGCGATCCCGGCATCATGATCATGTCGCCGGTCTATCCGACGCAGGCCAACACCTGCCCGCCGGGCTACCGTATGCCCCGTTACGGAGGCCCCCGGACCTACGATTACACCGAGCGGCTGAAGAACGGCCTGATCGTCGCCGGACTGGATACCTATCCCGGATACTGCCGGTTCTACACCTATCCGGAGACCGACGAACATTCGAAATGGTACAATAACATGAAGCCCGTATGGTTTCAGCCCATGGGCGAGTACAGCAGCTATCCCTATTTCCTGGTGGGCGTGAAGGCCCGTTACGGGGATTCGTGGACGATACCCGATACCTTTGGAGGTATCAATGCTCCCAGCGAGAGCGGCTTATTCTATCCGTGGCACACGCTGATGGCTTTCCGGGTCTGTCTGAAAAAATCGGTATGGGGAAACTGAAATGCAGCGTATGAATATGAAACGGTTTGTCAAATACATGCTCGGAGCCGCGGGGGCGGTCATCGCCGCCGCCGCGCTCGCCGTAGCCGTCGTTACGGTCGGTTTCTACGGGGGATCTTCCGGCGGATCCGAAGGACGGGCGTCGCGGCCGGATTCCGCGGCGCCGTATGCGGGGCCCCGCATTCCGGACGTGATGGCCGATCCCGCCGAGCGGGCGTCGTGGTTCGTCGAACGGTTCTGGGACGGATTCGATTTCCGCGATACGACGCAGTTGCGGCCGGAGCGGCTCGATCCGGCCTTCGGGGAGTTCGCTTCGGCGGCCCTTTACGCCGATCCGGCGGTGCGCGACGCGAGCCTCCGGCGGATGCTGGATAGCGCGGCCCGGGGCGGGGAGGCGGCGTTGGAGCGGTTCGCCTCGCTCGCCGAGGAGTATTTCGGTTCGCGGGACCGGTCCACGCGTTCGGAGGATGCGCTGATCTGCGCGATGGAAAAGCTGCTGGCGATGCCCGGCACGGATTCGCCGCTGCGGGACCGTTACAGGTTTCTGCTGGAGATGGCGCTGCGCAACCGTCCCGGGACTCTGGCCGCCGATATTCTCTTTACGGACAGGTGGGGTGTCGAGCGGCGGCTTTCGTCCGTGCGGGCGGAGTACACGGTGTTGCTCTTCTACGATCCGGCCTGCGAGAGTTGCCGGGCCGTGGAACGCTGGATCGCCGGGTCGCCCGTGTACGGTGACTGCATCGACCGGGGGCGGCTGAAGGTCGTGGCGATCTACGCCGGAGACGACCGCCGGACGTGGCTCGACGGGCTCGGGGAGCTGCCCCGGTCGTGGATCGCGGGATACGACCCGCAACTGCGGATCGTGCGGTCGTTGTCCTACGACACGGGCGGCGTGCCGCTGCTCTACCTGCTCGACCGCGACAAGCGGGTGGTGCTCAAGGAGCCGCGGGTGGACGAACTGGAGATGTGGTTGCAACGGAATGCGGTGAAATGATACGGACGATTCTGCTCTTTCTGGTGGCGTTGCCGCTGGTCTCCTGCATCGGGGAGGATGCCGGCGGTTCCGCGCCGGAGGGTCCGGCCCGGACGGTGCTGGTGTGGCTCGGGGGCGATAACGACCTGACGGGGGAGGTCGCGCAGAAGATCGAGGCGCTGCGTCGCGGATGGCGCCCGACGGGCGGCGCATGCTTGATCTATGCGGATTCGAGACGCGACGGCGCACGTCTGCTGCGCCTGCGGGGCGGCTGTGCGGCGGCGCCCGAGCCCTATGTCGAGACGGTCGCGGAATACGGTCCGGAAAACTCGGCTTCGGCGGAGGTTTTCGGGCGGGTTTTACGGGATGTGACGGCGGCGTATCCGGCCGATGGTTATGGATTGGTCTTTTTTTCTCATGGGAGCGGCTGGCTCCCGGCCGGAACGCTCCGCAATGCCGCAGGGGAGGCGGGATCTGCCTCTGCCTCCCCGGCATCCCGTTCTCTGGGACGCGACGACAGCGTGCCCGAAGGTGGCTCCGCGGAGATGGAACTCGCGGATTTCGCCGGGGCGATTCCGGACGGCGCACTGGATTTCATCCTCTTCGAGTCGTGCTTTTCGGCGGGCGTGGAGGTCGCCTATGCGCTGCGGCACAAGGCCCGCTACCTGCTGGTCTCGTCGGCCGAGATGCTCTCGCCGGGATTCGCTCCGGTCTATCCGACGGCCCTGCCGCTGCTTTTCGATGCGTCGCGTCCGACGGCCGATGCCCTCGCGGCTTTCGGCCGCGCCTACATGGATTACATAAACACGCTCGACGGCGCTTTCCGCTCTGCGACGCTGAGCCTTGTCGATACGTCATACATGGATGTCCTCGCTGCCCGGATACGGGAATTGCTCGGCAACTCTTCTCATAGGGCTGACATTTCAATCGGGTTGCAGCATTTCGACCGCCCGGGCAGCTACGGGGACATTCCCGCCGTACCGCGTTTCTTCGACTTCGGCCAGTGGGCCGGACGGATCGCGGGAGATGAAGTGAACGCCGTTTTCGGGGAGCAGATGAAACGCACGGTGATATGGGAGGAGAGTACGGAGCGTTTCCTGCCCTCGCAAAACGGTTTTGAAATCCGCTGCCATTCGGGCCTCACGGTCTATGTAGAGCAGCCGGAGCTTGTGAAACTCAACGAATATTACCGCCGGACGGCCTGGTACGGGGCCGTGTGGGGCGGCAACTGATATGGAACGTTACGCTTTGTTTTGGAGTGCGCCGGGATATTGGCCGGCGATGTGTCTGGCGGCGGCGTGCGTCGCGGTCTGCTGGTTCGGAATCAGGTCGTTTGTCATCCGGCGGAAACGTCGCAGGATGGAGGATTACCGGCAATTCGTGACCGACACCTATTGCCGGCGCGGAGAGCGGGTCCCGGCCCTTATCCTGCGCTATTACCGCCGGGAGATCGAAGCGTATAACGAGGCGCGGCGGGGGCTGCCGTTCCGCCTTCTCTGGCGGGAGGAGCCCGACGGGGAGGAGTTCCCGTCCCCTGCGCCGGAACGGTCCGCCGCGGTTCCGCCGGAGAGCGGGGAGCGCGGGCCGGGAGCGGCGCGGGGAGCGGCGCGGGGAACCGGGGAAGGGTCGTAAAATCCGATAGCTCTTAGCTCTTCCGTTCGGATCCGGCCCGGGCAGGGCGGCGGATGCGGCGCGGAGGGGCGACAGTTTAACCTTAATAAAATTTCAGATGAACAAGAGAGAATTAGTGAAGGCCGTGGCCGCCGAGAGCGGATTCACCGGCGTCGAAGCCGCCAGGGCGGCGAATGCAATGCTTCGGGTCATCGCGCAGAGCCTGCAACGGGGCGAACGTGTCTCCGTACCCGGTTTCGGAGCCTTTTCGGTCCGCGACCGGAAGGGACGCACGGGACATAACCCCGCGACGGGCAAGGCGATCCGGATCGAGGCCAAACGGGTCGTGAAGTTCAAGCCCGGCAAGGCATTGCAGTTCGATGCGGCGCCTTCGGGCGCATCGAAATCCGTCCGGAAAGGCGTCCGCCGCTGATCGGAATCCATTTTACTAACCGGGCGCCCGTCTCCGGCTCCGGCCGGGATCAGCGGCGGGACGCCGAAAATCTTACGGAAAAATATGAAAAACGCATTTGTCCGCGGCGCATTGGCCGCAACCCTGACGCTCGTCTCGGCGGGTGTCATGGCGCAGGAGAACGGTAACCGCGACGAGCGGGGAGGGATCGTGCGCGGTCCCTACGAGACCAACCGTTTTTTCGACAACATCTTCATCGGGATCGCCGGCGGCGTGAACGTCTATCACGGCGAGAACGATTCGCACGGCGGATTCGGGAAACGGCTCGCTCCGGCGCTGGACCTCAACGTCGGCAAGTGGATCACGCCGGCCGTAGGCGTGCGCATCGGCTATTCGGGGCTGAATGCCAAGGGATGGACCTTCGGACAGACGGCCTACGCGAAGTCCCCCGTCGGGGAAGGATTCTATCGGGAGAAGTTCGGCGTGTCGTAGCTGCACGGGGATTTCATGTGGAACCTTTCGGACGCCGTGAGCGGATACAAGCAGACGAGGACGTGGAATTTCGTGCCCTTCCTCGGGGCCGGGTGGGCCCGGTCGTACGGCAACGGGACGTATAAGAACGAGTTCGCCCTGAGTGCGGGCCTGCTCAACGACATCCGGCTGTGCGACCTGTTGGACCTGACGCTCGAAATGCGCCACCTGTTCGTGAACCAGCGGTTCGACGGGGTGGTCCGCGGCAGCCGCGGCGAGGGAATGACTTCGGTGACGGTCGGACTGTCGTTCAAACTGAACCGGCGCGGGTTCCGCCGGGTGAAGCCCGTCGCGGCGCCCGACTATACGCCCTATCTGACCCGTATCGACGCGTTGGAGAATGCCAGGAACATTCTCGAAGCCGAGAAAAAGACGCTCGCCGACGAGAATGCCCGGCTGCGTGAGCGCGAACCCGAGACGGTGCAGGTCGCTTCGGTGTCGGCGACGCCCGTGGCGCTCTTCTTCCGGATCGGGCAGGCCACGCTCGACAAGAAGGAGCTGGCGAATCTGGACTTCTACGTGAAGAACGCCCTCGAAGCCGACAGGGAGAAGGTCTTCACGCTCTGCGGCTCCGCCGACAAGGCTACGGGCACGGCGGCCGGGAATCAGCGTCTGAGCGAAAAACGCATGGAATACGTCTATAAACTGCTCGTCGAGAAGTACGGCGTGGCGAAGGAGCGGCTGCGCAAGGTCGCCGAAGGGGACCGGAACAACCTCTTCGCGGATCCGGAACTGAACCGTGCGGTAATCATCCGGTAGCCGCCGGAGAGAAAAGAAGTAGAAAACCCGGTTCCGGAGGGTGCGGGACTGCCTCTCCGGAACCCTTAAAAACAATGTTTATATGAATGGGAAGAAGATTTTGATGCTTCTGTTCGCCTTCGCGGCGTGCAGTGCGGCCGTTCCGACGGTTTCGGCCCAGGAGAGCGGCTGGTGGATCGGCGGCCGGGTCGGCTATTGGCACGACAAGGTGGAGGGCGTGACCTCTTCGGGGTTTGCGCTGGCCCCCGAGTTCGGTCACGATTTCAATGCGAAGTGGAGCCTGGGCGGCGTGCTCGGATTCGACTACCGGAAAACAGGGAATACGAGTGCCGAGGTCTTCGTGATCGAACCGTATGCGCGCTACAAGTATTTCTCCAGGGACCGTTTCACGCTCTTCGTGGACGGTGGGTTCGGTGTCGCTATGGGCGACGGGAGCGGCTGGAAGGTCGGGCTGACGCCCGGGCTGGCGTTTAGGATTTCGGACCGTTTCAGCCTGCTGACCAGCTTCGGATTCCTCGGCTACAAGAACGACTATTACAACGGAGGGGGCGACGGATTCGGATTCGACTTCAGGAGTTCCGATCTGCGGTTCGGATTCTTCTACTCCTTCTGACGACCGGGGCCGATGGCGGACCGGTCGGGAGCTGTATCGAATTGTTGTTTCCGGTCCGTCGTCGCCCCGCCTTTTTCCGGCCGCCGGTTTGTCGGCCGGATTTTCCCGGGCTGCGCTGCGCCGCCCGGGAGGCTTCGGAATCGTGCGGGCCGGCCGTAGTGTCTTTGTCGTCACAAGGATAGTGAAAACCGGCCGCACGGTTCTTTTAAGTGAAACTTTCTAAATTGCTATGGTTCCGGATGGCCCGGCCCCGTCCCCGCGGAGGACGGCCCCGGCGTCCGGATCGGACGAAATCTGTTATGAAGAGACAATATGTAGCGGAAGCATTGGGCACGATGGTGCTCGTGCTCGCGGGCTGCGGTGCAGCCGTGTTCAACGGCGGGGCGGCGACGACGGCCGCCGTGCTGACGATCGCCTCGGCGTTCGGCCTTTCGGTCGTGGCGATGGCCTATACGATCGGCCCGGTTTCGGGCTGTCACATCAATCCGGCGATCACGCTGGGCGTCTGGCTGAGCGGACGGATGAAGAGCGTCGATGCCCTGTGGTACATGGCCGCGCAGATCGTGGGCGCAGCAGCGGGTTCCGCGATTCTCTGGGTCGCGGTGCACGGCGGACACGTGGCCCCGGGCGCGACGACGACGGGGGCGAACGCCTTTGCGGCCGGAAATCTTCTTCCGGCACTGGTCGCCGAGACGTTCTTTACGTTCGTGTTCGTGCTGGTGGCGCTCGGTGCGACCGATGCGAAGCGGGGGGCCGGCGATTTCGCCGGACTGGTCATCGGTCTGACGCTCGTGCTGGTCCACATCGTCTGCATCCCGGTTACCGGGACGTCGGTGAATCCGGCGCGTTCGATCGCCCCGGCTCTGTTCGAGGGCGGCGAGGCGCTGTCGCAGTTGTGGGTGTTCATCGCGGCGCCTTTCGCCGGCGCTGCCCTCGCGGCGGCGGCCTGGAAGGCGTTGTCTGCCGGCCGGCACGCCGGCGCGGACGCCTGATCCTTCGCGCGGAGCCTTCGGCTCATGATACCGAACGGGGACCGCGCCACCGCCGCGGCCCCGTTCCTTCATGCGAATCCGTTTCTCTCTCCGGATGCGGTTCGCCGTTTTTTCTCCCGTTTTCCCCTTTTGCGGAGCGTTTCGCCGGATCGCGCGGGACCGCCCGGAGTGTCCGAAAAATTCCGAATGTGTTTCCGAATCGTTTCTTACAGGTGTGAAATTGCCATATTTTTGTGAAAATCCAAGAGTATGGCGAGTGTGAAGTTGTTGTTGAACAGGGACCGGGCATTGCGGGACGGTTCCTATCCTTTGGTTTTTCAATTGATTCAGAATCGACGGAAACGGTTGATCTATACTTCGTTCAGACTGTTTCCGGAGGAGTTCGACGCGGTGCGGGGCAAGGTCCTGGGCGGACCGGGTTCGCGGCGCGGCGAGCGGGAAGTGCAACGGATGAACCGGCAACTGTCGCAGCAGCGCCGGAGCATCGAATCCCACATCGCGGCCCTTGAGGCGCGCGGGTCGGGGTACAGCGTCGAGGAGATCGTTTTCCGGTATCGGGCCGACCACGGAGGGCTGGGGCTGCTGCACTATATGGACGTGCAGATCGAACGGCGGCGGCAGGCGGAGCGTTACGGCATGGAGGCGGCCCTGCGGCACACCCGGGCTTCGCTGGCGGCGTTCATCGGGCTTCGTGCGGTGCGTCTGGCGGACGTGAACGCCCGTTTTGTCCGGGAATACGAAGATTTTCTGCTGCGCCGGGGCGTGAGCCACAACACGATCTGCTATTACATGCGCAACCTGAAATCCGTCTGGCGGCAGGCCGTGGACGACGGTTGCGTGCCGGCCGGCGTACATCCGTTCGAACATGTCCGCTCGAAACCCCGGAAAACGGTCAAACGGGCCCTGGACCGGCTTTCGCTGCGACGGATTCACGATGCGGAATTTCCTGCGAATTCCCGCCTGGAGTTCGCCCGCGATCTGTTCCTGTTCAGCTTTTTCAGCCGCGGAATGCCCTTCGTGGACATCATCTACCTGAAAAAGAGCTCGGTCGGCAACGGCGTAATCAGTTACCGGCGGCGCAAGACGGGGCAGTGGCTCCATGTCTCGCTGACGCCGCAATTGAAGGCGTTGATCCGCAAGTACGCCAACGAGTCGGAGTATGTCTTCCCCGTGTTGCAGGGGACCGACGGCCGCGACCTGCACCGGCAGTACCGGCTGGCGCTGGAGCGCGTGAACCGCTACCTGAAGCGCATCGCCCTCGAATGCGGCGTCTCCGTGCCGCTGACGACCTATGTGGCGCGCCACAGTTGGGCCACGCTGGCCCGGGAGTCGGGAGCCCCGGTCGCGGTGATCAGCGAGGGCCTCGGCCACACGTCGGAGAAGACGACGCAGATCTACCTCAAGGAGTTCGACCGGCGGATCGTGGACCGCGTCAATGCCGTCGTGTCGAAACTCTGAGGCGATCCGGACGGCCCGGGGCCCGGGCGGGGCTATTCGATCGGTTTCGCCTCCGCCTCCCAGCCCGTGAGCGTCGAGACGTAGGGAATCAGGAGCATCGCCAGTTTGCGCTGCCCGGTGTAATTGGGGTGCGCCGACGATCCCAGGTCGCTGCCGTCGTTGCAGTATCCCGGCAGCACGGCCGTGAAGTGCAGGTTCCGTACGACGGCCGCGCGGCAGATGTCGCGGATGAAGGTGAAGGCCGGCTCCCCGACCCGCGGGGCCACGCAGAGTATCGGCGGGGTGTCGCCGTAGGCGTCGCGCAGCGTGCGGAGGATGCGCGTGTAGGCAGCCGCGAACTCTTCGCGCGAAGGGTGCGGCTCGGTCGAAAAGTCGTTCGATCCCAGGTTTATCACTATGATGTCGGGCCGGTACGGCGAAGCGGTGAAATTCCAGGCCGGCAAGGGCGACTCGTCGAACGTGTTGCCGAGACGGTCGGCCATCGTATTCTCCGACACGGTGTTCCGGTCGCCGTAGTTGCGCGCCGCTCCGCGTCCCGAGTGGGCGATGAGCGTGTAGTCGGCGCCGAAGTAGCGGGCCACGATGCAGCCGAACGCCTTGTCGCAGTTTTCGGTTTCGGGTTCGTCCTTCGAACGGCCTTCGGTTCCGTAGCCGCAGGTCAGCGAGTTGCCGATGAACTCGATGTGGCGTCCGGGCGATGGCGGTGCGGGGAGCAGCCGTCCGTTCCGTGCGAGTCGGAATGCGTGGAGCGTCGTGCGCCCCTGTTCGCCCTCGGTGCGTTTCTGCATTCGCAGCGTGTGCTCTCCCTCGCCGAGTCCTTCGGCCAGCACCACGAGGGAATCCGTGCCGAATGTCGTGACGATGCCGGCATCGTGTCCGTCGAGGGTCAGGTTGTAGTAATTCCTTTTCGTGTCCGAGACGCGCACGGCCAGCGAACCGCCTGTGAAACGGCATTCGAAATAGGTTCCGCTCCAGTCGAAACTCACGCTGCCGCCGGTCGTCTCCGTACGTCCCACATACCGGATTTCGGGGGATGCGGCGGGCAGCTCCCCGCTCTCCTCCCGGGCGGGGACGGTGCCGGCGCACAGGAGCGCCAGCACCGCCAGTGCGGAGAGTCTCATCGTCCCGCCTCCCCGGTTTCGTAGGCCTCCACGGCCCGTTGCAGCGGACCCCACCAGTCGCGGTCGATGATGTGGACGATGTCGAAGACCATCAGGCCGTCCGATTCGCGGAGGTTCATCTCCACGGCCCGCTTGAACTGCGTCGTGTCGCGCTTGTAGTCTTCGACGTACATGCCGCCGTAGAAGGGCTTGCCGTGCAGCAGCCGGCGCGAGTAGCGGCAGCCGCCCTCGACGCAGAGGTGGTCGCCCTTCGAAACCTCGCTGTCGGTCTCGTTGCGGTGCAGGCCGTTGCTGCTGCGGTATTCGTCGATCGTGACGTTCCAGTAGTAGTTGCCGTTGGTGTAGATGTCCAGCAGCTCGGCATATCCGTAATTCCTGTATTCGGGCGTGGCCCATGCGTACTCCTGCGAGGGATCGTATTCCCGGCTGGCCCAGTTCACCCCCACTTCGAAATAGGAGGGATACCATGCGCCCGTGTAGGCGCCGAACTTCAGCCCGGGTTTCACGGCTTTCAGCTCTTCGCGGGTGCGTGCGAAGAAGCCGTGGATGACCGAGGCGCGCCACTCGATCCACTTTTTGAACCAGGGGCCGTCCGTGCGTTTCCAGCCGCCGGCGCCGTCTTCCTCCCATGCGTAGATGTCCTCGGGAAACCGTTCCAGCTTTCGGCCGATGTACCGTTCGAAGGCTTCGCGCGAGAAATCCGAGAAGTCGGACTGGATGTTGTCGTAACGGGCGCGGTCGAGCAGGATGCCGTCGAGGTCGTACTTTCGGGCCGCCTCCTTGAAGAGGGCGATCTCGTGTTCCTGCACCTCCGGGAGCGCCGGATTGACGAAGAGCACCTTCTTGCCGGGAATCTCCAGTTGCGGTACGAGTCCCCTGCCCGGCAGGTAGTTCACCGCCTGCCATTCGGGACGGTCGTCGTATAGGAGGCCGCGGCGGAAGACGCCGTTGCCTTCGGCGAAGGTGTTGAACGAGCCGTAGATTTCCATGCCGGAAGCATGCGCGGCGTCGGTGAAGGTGCCGATGAAGTCGAAGTCGGGGCGTCTGACGCCCTTCCATTCCTTGAGCCGGGGAGCGTATTCGCTGGGGTAAACCACTTCGCTCGAAGTGCCCTTGATGTCGAGCACCAGCGCCGTCATGCCGGCCTCCCGGCATTTCCGGACGTAGTGGCGGATCGAGTCGGGGTAGCTGAAACGCTCCCAGTTGGCCGAACAGTCCAGCCACATGAGTTTGGGTTTCACGGGGGCGGATGCGCTCCGGCATCCGGCGGCTCCCGCCGCGGCGAAAGCCAGCAGGAGTACGGTTGCGAGTTTTTTCATTGCGGGTTCTCGTTTGTTGCGTGTATGTAGTTTCCGTATATGTCGATCCCGACCGAGCGGAACGGGTCAGCCAGGGCGTCGATGATCTGGGCGCATTCGATGCGCGTGAGGGGCCTTGCGGCATCGTAATCCGCGAGCAGCCCGGCAGCTTTCTCGTGCACCGCGGCGGCCGTATCTTTTCCGAGGGCCTCGGAAAGCATCGCGGCCAGCCGCGTGCCGTTCACGGCCGCCGGGTCCGCCGATTCGGCCACCGCGGGGTAAACAGCATGCAGTCCGCAGCGCAGCTCCGCCTCCGAAACGTGTTTCCCGGCGTCGAACCACGTTTGGTTCGACCATCCCACGTTCGCACCGCGTCCGCGCAGAATACCCGTCACCCCGATGCGCTGCATGGCCTTGAAGCGTGGGTCGGTCGAGGGCATGTCGAGGTACGGCAGCAGGTAGCCTCCGTCGTCGAGAATCACTTCCTGCACCCTGCGGACCGGGACCTCCGAAGGTTCGCAGCCATCCGCCGCGGCCAGTGCGGCCAGCGCTCCGGCCGCCTGTCCGATCTGCAGCACCACGGGCTGCAGGCGCGTGGAGCCGTTCACCAGGTTGGTCACCGAGATGGATTTCTCGGCCACGATCAGCCCCGGCTGCGACGCGGGCAGCATTACGCCCAGCGGCACGCCGTACGACGGCACGGGATGGAAATAGAGGTTCGGCAGCGAACTCCACTCCGGATAGCGCGTGTGGTGCTGGTCGATGGGGTAGTCGCCCACGCCGATCGCCGTGCGGTAGAGCGTGTTGGCGTAGGGGTCGGTGATGTCGTTGAGCGTGAAGCGCACCAGTCCGTGAATGCGCCGCGATTCGCGGTGGTAGGGATAGAACGGCAGACGGTCCCCGGTGGGGAACTCGTCGTCGGCAAGGCCCAGCGTGCGGAATCCCAGTTCGGTCTGGAGGAAATGGACGAAGCACAGCGTGTGGTTTTTCGCCCGCCGGACGGCTTCGGCACGCTCCGCGGCATCCATGTCGATCATGTTCACGTAGTAGTCGTTGCCCTCGATCGGCCAGTTTATCATGTATTTCCCGCCGGGGAGTTTCCCGTAGGTAATCATCTTTTCCCGGGGCCACATGCGGTCCGGCTCCTTGGGTGAGACGCAGAGCGGGTTGATGCAGCAGCAGGCGAACAGCGCGGGGTCGTAGCCTTCGGGACGCGGAATCGTGACGTCGCGCCCGTAATCCTTCAGTACGGCCACGTAGGTCAGGTCCTGCACGATGTCGTTCGGGGCTTCGAGCGCCTCCTTCTCGCCGGTCTCCGACGTGGCATCCATGCCCACATCATAGGGTACGCCCAGCTCCCGGGCCACGTCGCCCAGTTCGGTGGCGTCGATCAGCACGCGGGCCGCGATGCGCTCGCGTTTCCCGCCGCACTCGATCTCCAGATGCCACACCCCGTCGCGGCGGTCGAATCCGGCGGCCGTCGTGCGGTAGCGCACTTCGAGGTTCGGCTCGCGCGCCGCCATGCGTTTGAACAGGCTGTCGCCCACCGAGGGCTCGAACAGTATGTTGCTCACCCACCCCGTCCGGAGCGCTTCCGGGCCGCCGTAGTGCCGCTCCAGCTCGCTCCGGAATTCGTCCCAGATGCCGCCGCGCAGGGCGTAGTTGCCGTCCGTGGCGCTCACGCCCGCCGAGGTGAGCATGCCGCCCAGCCAGTCGAACTCCTCGACGAGGAGCGTCCGCGCCCCGAGGCGCGCCGACTGAAGGCCCGCGGCCGTCCCGCTCGTCCCGCCGCCCACGATCACCACGTCGTAGCGTGCGGGGGCGTTGCAGGACAGGAGAAACAGGGCGGCTGTCAATGACAGGTACTTCGTTCGTAATGTTTTCATGTGTCGTGTCTTTGCCGGTTTATTTCAGATCGAGTGCCGCCGTGCTCCTGCGGCCGAAACGGTCGGTCGCCGAGACTTCGACCCGCGAGGCCCCTTCGGGCAGCGGAACCCGGTAGTAGTGGTCCGATTCGGAGGGAGCGATCCATTTGTGCTCCAGCCGGTCGGGGTCGGAGTAGAGCCGTGCCGCTTCCGGGTCGTATGCCCGGAACCGTTCGGCAGGGCCGCACGGCCTGCCGTCGATTTCGAACTCCACCCGCCAGGCCGGGTCGCTGGCCCAGATATTGGCTGCGGCATACCCCTCGAACTGCGGGCATTCGCGCCCGTCGTACAGTTTTATCTGGTAGTCGGCTGGGTGTCCTGTCGATTTGTAGTACCATTCGATGCGGTCGCCGTCCACTTCGTAGATGCCGTATCCGGCCGGGGTGCCGTCGGTGCAGAGCGATCCCTGCCACCATGCGCCGCTCAGGGCGGGCGTCACGTGTTCGTACAGGCCGGGAGCGATCGGCTGGTTGCAGGTCGTGTGCGTATGGCCCGAGACGATATGTGCCCGGAAGGGTTTCAGCAGTTCGTAGAGCGCCCGGTGGTTCGCCATCGTCAGGGAGGCGTTGTCGTAGCTGAACTGCTTGCGGTCCGCCTCTTCGCAGGTCGAGGGGATGTGCAGGCAGACGACCACCGTGGAGCCGGGGCGCACGGAAGCGAGGTCCTTCTCCAGCCAGCGCAGTTGCCGCTCGTCGAGATAGCCGATGTAGAAATACTCGCGTCCGATGTAGAAATTGTCGTTGAGCGCTACGTAATGGATGCGGCCGACGTCGAACGAATAGTAGGTCGGGCCGTACGTATCTTCGAATTTCGTGAAGGA
>ERZ824522.1371-NODE-1371-length-15946-cov-3.348940_pt1 | contig 15946 bp, 15 predicted proteins | sample MGYA00519935_ERZ824522 | MGnify/ENA primary metagenome ERZ824522 (study PRJEB31778, sample SAMEA3449160) | human gut metagenome | biome: human gut; feature: human-associated habitat; material: faeces | place: United Kingdom | collected 2010/2012 ...
AAACTGTATTGTTTCAGGCACTTTTCTCACAGCGGAATGTTTTGACTTTTCTTTATTCATTCCATAATAAATAGAACATATTTATATTTCTTTGTAGAATTTCTTAACTTATTTTACTTGATAAAATGGTTTGTCTACATTCTAAACAAAACTAACAAGGGTGGTTTTGTTTTTTTCTGTCTTTGAATGTATGCAGAGGCAGTAAAATAAGGTATAATGAATAGGATAAGAGTTTGAAGGAGTTAGGGAATGTCTGAAAAAGAAGAAGCCTTTAAAAATGAATTTCGTTTTGCCTCTAGTTCAATTGTAGCACATATTGTCAGAGGTGTTCTGGTTGGGATCGTTGTGGGCTGTGTCGTCTCGAGTTTTCGCTTTTTAATCGAACATATTTTTCATTTTGTTCAAGGCGTCTACAAGGAGATGTCTGGTCAACCACTTTATTTGCTGGCGATGCTGTTGGGGTATGGGGTGATCGTACTGATTGCTGGTCGTCTAATAAGCACCAATCGGGATATCAAGGGATCGGGAATTCCGCAAGTCGAAGCAGAGCTCAAGGGTCTTTTGGCGGTGAGCTGGTGGGATACCTTGTGGAAGAAGTATATTCTAGGTGTCTTGGCCATCGGAAGTGGCTTGATGCTTGGTCGTGAAGGTCCTAGTATTCAATTAGGGGCTATGGGTGGAAAAGGAGTGGCCCGTCATTTGAAGGTCAGCCCAGTTGAGGAGCGGTCTTTGATTGCAAGTGGGGCTGCTGCTGGCCTTGCAGCCGCCTTTAATGCACCTATAGCAGGACTTTTATTTGTCGTGGAAGAAGTCTACCATCATTTTTCTCGATTCTTTTGGATTTCGACCTTGGCCGCTAGTCTGACTGCTAATTTTATTTCACTCAATGTCTTTGGTCAAACACCCGTACTTCATATGCCGCAAAATATTCCGCCGCTCCATTTGTCTCAGTACTGGATTTACCTTTTTCTTGGAGTCTTTTTGGGGGCAGCAGGTTATGTCTATGAAGTAGTGGTGCTGAATATCGGTCGATTGTATCGTTTACTTGAAAAGATTTTTCATGTTCCCTCTCATTACTCTTCCTTATTTGCCTTTGTCTCGATTCTTCCAATCGGCTATTTCCTTCCACAAATTCTTGGTGGCGGGAACCAATTGGTTTTGGATTTAGCTCGAGTACCGTATCCAGTTCTATCGATCCTTCTCTATTTTACGATCCGGTTTATCTGGAGTATGTTGAGCTATGGTAGTGGTCTACCTGGCGGAATTTTCTTGCCCATTCTAGCTTTAGGATCTCTTTTAGGCGCGATTGTTGGAACTTTCCTCCAAAATATTGGCTTTATCTCTCAAAATCAATTACCTCTCTTCATTATTTTAGGAATGAGTGGGTATTTTGGGGCTATTTCGAAAGCTCCTTTAACAGCTATGATTTTGGTAACAGAGATGGTCGGTGATATTCGTAGTTTAATGCCACTGGGTATGGTCACCTTGCTGGCTTACATGATCATGGATCTCTTCCATGGAGCACCAGTCTATGAAGCCATGCTGGAGCAACTCTTACCGGATAAGGCGCAAGAGGAAGGAGAGTTGACCTTGATTGAGATTCCTGTATCCGAAAAGATTGCAGGGAAACAAGTTCATGAACTAGAACTTCCCCAAGATATTTTGATCACCACGCAAATGCGAAGTGGTAAGAGCTATACGGTCAATGGTGCGACCCGCTTGTATCTAGGTGATAGCATCTTTGTGGTGGTTAAAGAATCCGAAATAGGACGAGTCAAGGATATTCTTTTGTAAAAGACAGATTCTCAGAAGAGCTTTTCTATTATTAAATTTTCAGACAATTGTTGAAAAATGAGAAAACTTCTGGTAAAATAAGTCCAAGAACAAAAGAGGAGAAGTCTTTCATGAAAAAATATAGTCTACTCTTATTGAGTGTTGCTCTTTTAGCAGGGTGTGCAAATTCTACTAGCAAACAGTCAAGTCAAAAGACGCAAACCAGCTCAACGGTGCAGTTGTCAAACGCTGACCAGAAGACCTTGGACAATGCGACAGCTGAATACAAAGACTTTGTTGAAATGCAAATTGACCAATTGCTTAAGGATACAGAAGGATTCCGAGCTACGTTAAAAGACGGGAATTTGGAAGAAGCTAAAAAGCAATATCCCTTGATCCGTATGGCCTATGAACGTTCCGAACCGATTGCTGAAACCTTCGGAGAATCGGATGTCAAGATCGACTACCGCTTGGTGGATTATGTGGATGAAAATAAATCAGAAGATGGCTGGTCAGGTTTCCACCGGATTGAGCGTATCCTTTGGGAAAACAATACTACAGATGGAACAGACAAATATGCTGACCAACTGGTGAACGATATCAAGGAGTTGAAAGCTAAAATTGCTACAGTAGAGGTAACACCGGATATCATGTTGACCGGAGCTGTCGATTTGCTCAATGAAGTGGCAACGCAAAAGATTACAGGTGAAGAAGAAGTCTTCTCTCATACAGATCTTTACGACTTCCGTGCCAATATTGAAGGGGCTGAAAAGATCTTCTCTCTCTTTAAACCTTTGATTGAGAAAAAAGATGCTAAATTGGTTAAAACCTTGGAAGCAGAATTCAAAAATGTCAATGCTCTATTGGACAAACACATGACAGATGAATCAAACTATAAGTCTTACACAGATTTATCCAAGGAAGATACCAAGGAATTGGCAGAAGCTGTGACCAAACTTGGTGAACCTTTGTCTCAAATGGGTGTGATTTTAGATGGGAAATAAGAAAAATGGCTGACGAAAAATTTTTAGATAAAAAAATGGACCGTCGTGAATTTCTTAAAAAAGCAGGTATTGGAGGGGCTGGTCTAGCGCTGGGCCTCTCTGGTGCATCTGCTTTTTTCGCTAATCAAGACAGTTCCAGCAAAAAAGCTTATGATGGGGATGAAGACATCTCCTTTTATGGCAAGCACCAAGCAGGGATTACAACGGCCATGCAGAAGGCTTGCTACTTGGTTGTGTTAGATCTTCACACGACGGACAAAAAAGAAGTCATCCAGCTCTTTAAAGACTGGACCGATTATAGTAGTAAATTGGTCGAAGGAGAGTTAGTCAAAAAAGATGGTTCTAATGCCCTCTTGCCTCCTACGGATACAGGCGAAACGGTGGGACTCAATCCCTATCGCCTGAGTCTGACTTTTGGAGTTTCGGCTGATTTTCTTAAAAAACTTGGTTTAGAATCCAAACGTCCTAAGCTCTTCCGTGATTTGCCTCCATTTCCAAAGGAGCAGTTGCAGGACAAGTATACGGGTGGTGATATCGTGATTCAAGCCTGTGCGGACGATGAACAAGTAGCTTTCCACGCTGTCCGCAATCTGATTCGTAAAGGTCGTAATAAAATCACCATGAAGTGGAGCAAATCAGGATTTGCAGCTATTGGTGACCGAAAAGAAACGCCGCGCAACCTCTTTGGTTTCAAGGATGGAACAGCAAATGTCACGACAGAGAAGGACTTTGATAAGGTCGTCTGGACTGACAGCAAGGACTGGATGAAGGGTGGTTCCTATATGGCTCTTCGCCTAGTGCAAATGCACTTGGAAACTTGGGACCGAACCAATTTGCAGGAGCAGGAAAACACCTTTGGTCGCTACAAGGAGTCCGGTGCTCCCTTTGGTAAAACCAACGAATTTGATGAGGTAGATTTATCTAAACTACCTGTAGATTCACATGTTCGTTTGGCCAAAGAAGTGGATCGACCGATTTTACGGCGGTCTTATTCCTATTCGGATGGCATCAATGAACAGACTGGGCAATTTGATGCTGGCTTGATCTTTATCGCTTTTCAAAAGGATCCGAACAGCTTTGTCAAAATCCAAACCAACTTGGGTGCGGTGGATAAAATGAACGAGTACATCACCCATATCGGAAGTGGACTTTTTGCTTGCTTTGCAGGCGTTGAGAAAGGAGGGTATCTTGGTCAAGCACTCTTTGAATAAACTCTTGATCTTGTTCGGCCTTCTTGCCTTGTTCTGGACTCATCCAGTGGCTGCGGAGTCTTATAGCGATCTCTTTATCAAGATTACAGATGCAACAACAGCTGTACAAAATAAGGACCAGGATAAGGCCAAGGCATTAATCGCTGAGATTCAGGCTGCTTTTGAATCCAAAGACCACCATGATTCCAAGGCAGGGAAAAAAGTTAGCCAAGCCCTGGCTATAAAAGGGGAGGCAACCAAAGAGGATCTCACCAAGATCTCATCAGCCTTGCTGGCTTTTGAAAAAGAGCAAAATCCGGTCGATTTAGAGGCGGAAAAAGACAAACTCGTGAGTCGGCTCGCACCTTATTATAAGAACCTACAAGAGGCCATTACAGCTAAGGATCTGGATAAAACCCGTCAAACCTATGCAGATCTCAATAATACCTGGACGCGAAACGAAGCGGTAGTAAGAGATCACAGCACAGCCTACTATGGCAAAATCGAGACGGCCATTTCGCTCTTACGCAGTAGCATTGAAACAGAGCCTACCGATTTTACCAACATCCAGTCCTCTTATGACGACCTCAAAAATGGGATTGATGCCTTTGTAAAAGGAGAGGCCATTAGCAGTGTCAGTACGGATTTGACGCTGAACGATGGGATCAAGCTTTTGGAGAAGGCGCAAAGCCAATTCCAAGCTGGGGATGAAAAGTCTGCTGCAGCGACTATGAAGCAGTTCATCACGATCTGGCCAACAATCGAGGGAGATGTTAGCACGACCAATCCCAGTCTCTACACGCGTGTAGAGAGTGAATCCCCGGTTATTATGGTCAAGGGGAAAGAAAAGGCCTATCAAAAGAAATTACAATCCTTGATCAGAGACCTGTCTGCGATCGATACGACAGCTTCTTACAACGCTTTTGATGCTATGTTGATTCTTTTGCGTGAAGGAGTAGAAGCCCTTCTGATCGTCATGGCGCTTGTGACGACCCTTAAGGCCGCTAAGATGAGGAAAGGCCTCAAATGGGTCTACGGTGGAGCCATTGCTGGTGTTCTTGCCAGTGCAGCGATCGCTCTTGTTTTGCAAGTAGCTTTTCCAGCCGTTACTTCGGGGGCTAACCGGGAAATCATTGAAGGTGGCGTTGGGATTTTCGCTGTAGTCATGATGATTCTCGTCGGAATTTGGCTCCACAGCAAGTCCTCTGTCAAACAGTGGAATGCCTTTATGGACCGTCAAATGAAGACCGTGACGGCTACAGGAAGCTTTGTCTCTATGTTTGCTCTCAGTTTCTTAGCAGTCTTTCGTGAAGGGGCTGAGACCATTCTCTTTTATGTCGGGATCATTCCGCGGATTACAACTGCGAATTTCTTACTGGGAATCGGGCTTGCTATAGCTGTTCTCATCATCATTGCAGTGGCAATGACCAAGGCTAGTCAAGCTATCCAACCTCATAGAATCTTTTTCATTTTGACTTGGTTGATTTATGCCTTGGCCTTCAAGATGCTAGGTGTCAGTATCCACGCCCTTCAGTTGACCAATATCCTCCCTAGCCATTTGGTCAATGGACTTCCAACCATCGATTGGGCGGGAATCTATCCAAGTTGGGAAGTTCTTCTTCCCCAACTAATCTTTGTGGCCTTGATCGCCCTTATCACGGTGAGACAGCATGGCAAAGAGTAGAGCAGATGAAATGACCATTGTTGAGCATTTGGTTGAATTTCGAAAACGATTGATCGCAGTGGTCTTGTGTTATATTATCGTCTTCATCGTAGCCTTTGTATTTGGTGGAGGACTCTATCAAGCCTTGACTGCTAGCCTCCATCAAAAACTGCTGGTACTGGGACCGAATGATATCCTCTGGATCTATGTATCGCTGGCCAATCTCACAGCCTTTAGCCTGACCTTGCCCTTTATTGTTTACCAGATTTGGCAATTTGTAAGGCCGGCTTTGAAAGAGAAGGAAGCGTGTGCAGTCTTTGCTTACATTCCAGCTAGCTTTATTTGCTTTGTGCTGGGACTTGCATTTGGTTATTTCTTTGTCAGCCCAGCTATTTTAGAGGTCTTGATGCGCTTGGGAGAAGGGTTGTTTGATACCCAATTAACAGCACAAAATTATTTAACCTTCTTATGGCATACTACCTTGCCTTTAGGGGTTTTGTTCGAGTTACCAGTTTTGGTCGCTTTTCTGACCTCGATTGGGCTCTTGACACCACAGTTTTTAATAACCTATCGACGTTACGCTTACTTTGTCCTGCTGGTCTTAGCCGTCGTGCTAACCCCTGCAGACTTTATCAGTGACTTGGCTATGACACTCCCTTTGATCCTCTTATTTGAAGTCAGTGTCGCCATCAGTAAAGTCATTTATTCAAGAAAAAGGAGAAACTAATGGGAATTTTACGTGATATTGGAGCACCAGGTTTGATCATCATCATCCTGGGCGCCCTCTTGATTTTTGGACCAAAACGACTGCCTGAGTTGGGCCAGTCCATCGGTAAAATGTTTGCTGAATTTAAGACAGCTGTCAATAAAGGCAGTGAAGAAGCTGATCAAGACGCAAAAGAAGATAAGAAAGAAAAAGAATAATCTGACAATTTTCAAAATTCTATTGAGTTCGATTGCATAAAAAGGTATAATAAGACAAGGACTTGTAATCGACGAAGGAGGAAACCATGATTATTACGATTTTGTCACTCATTTTCTATTTTAGCTATATCGGATTCTTATGCTGGTTGGTCGTAAAAATTGTCGAAAAATTGTTCAATTTCTTATTGAACCGTTAATAAAGAAACAATCCATTTCACCACAGGTGAGTGGATTTTTTTGTGTCCAATTCAGTTAGAAAGATTCAAACAAAGAGGTTTTAACGGTCTCAGATTGAAGATAAAGTCATATAAAAAACTTTCCTTAAGTGAGTACGGACGTCAGCGAACTTATTAGAAGTTCCATGACTAAATCAAGATACAAAGGGCGTCTGCGGATAAAGTCAAAAGAGGAAATTAGAAAGCAAGTGAAACAACACAACAAAACCATCGTTTTACTGACTGTTTTGTTTATTGCTATGCTTTCCATTTAAATGTTTTTATATCTTTCAACTTCTAGTATTTCTTGTTACTAGTGATGGACTATATCGTTTGTTTTTCTTATTTATTTTATAAGAATGTTAAGCTTAATAGAAATACAGTAATTACAAGATTGTAATATATTCTGTTATAGCTTTATGTGGCATGGGTATAAATTGATATGACTTTTATTATCTATGGTATAATGAGATAAATTTGGAGTTGTAGAGGCGAGCATTTGGAAGAACATAGACCTGATTTTAGAGATATAAAATCATTTGAAGAATTTAACAGATACTACTGGTATCGAGAAGAGCTTTCACAAATTTGTAAGTACCTTGGATTAGAATACAGATGTACAAAAAAAGAATTAAATCATATTATAGAACAATATTTTAGGGGAAATAGAGTAGAAAAAGTTTTGAGGAAAAGAAACAAAAATCAAACCGAAATAATAACCCTAAATACATCATTACTTGAATGTGGGTTTTCCTTTAATCAGAAATTTCGTGATTATTTTTCAGCTGTAACAGGTGTTAATCCGTTTAAGTTTAATGCTGATATGGCAACAGCTTGGCGAAAAGTAAAACGGGACAACAACATAAATTTTACAATCCAAGATATGATTAAAATATACTATGGAGAGTCAGACTACGCCAAGTATGATAATTCAGCTTGCCAATGGAATCAATTTCTAAAAGACTTTTGTGCAGATGAATTTAGCAATCATTACTCCAACAAGTTAAAAGTTGCGGCTATCCTTTGGAAAGAAGTTAGAGATTCATAAAAAAATTTATTCGCGGGAACTTCTAAAAGAATATAGCTACAAAATAGAGGAGTACTGTAAATAAACAACTTCAAGTTTGTCGAACGGAATATAAAGTATTAAAGACGATAGCACTCTGTTTTTGCAGAGTGCTTTTTTGTTTTATAGAATATAAGAGAATGTGGGATACTTGCTTTCTCTGCTAGATGATCGAGCAGAGAAAGATTTATTAGATATGACATCAGTCAGCTAAACCCTTTTAGCTGGCTTTTTTGTTAGCGACTCGGTCATTAACTTGCTTGTCAAAATATAATTCGGTATCATAGATATATAATGTTTGGTAAGTAAGTCCTATTGTCAGTTCGGAACAAGTAGATAGGAGAAGGGGAGAAAAAACTAGTGAATAAAGACCAATTGATAGAGAAACCAGAAATAAATATTGTTGGGGTTATTGCAAATCATCAGTTTAACTGGTATATTTGTTCAAACGAAATGTGGACAATGGATATCGATAAATATATTCAGGCATACCAGGAAGCAGGTCTGGATGTTGATTTCTCCTATTTACCTGAAATTCAGCAGAATCTTCATGTGATTACAAAAAGCAATCTTGAGAGCTACTTAGAAATGTATAAAGATGATTGGCTGAAGGTGACGGTTGAAGAATTGATCTCAATGATCAAACGTTCAATGGAAGAGGAGAACTTGAATTCAGAGATTATTCTGGAAGGAAAAGCCTTGCTTCCGGATCTTTTCATCGATTTTGATAAAGAAGAATTTTATTCAAACCATCTGGGGATGAAAAACTACGAAAGATATGTGCCAAACGGATGGAAGTTTTTTTCAGGACGTTTTGATCATTTGATCCCCAAAGAGGAGCAATATTGGATTGAAGAGACCAAGAAAACTGAAGGAACTAGTCTTCTATTCATATAAAAATAATACAGTTTAAAAGTATTTCATGAGACTGTGAAATGCTTTAAAATTTCGCCACATTTCAAATCTTTATATTCCGTTTCGTTAGGAATAGCGATGGAAAGCCAACCAAATATGCTATACTGAAGTAGATAGAAGGAGGAGCGACTGATGAGCAGAAAGTGGGTAAAGATCATTGCTATTTTAATTTTCATCCTATCCGGTAGTTACTTTGTCTACAATAAACTAACGAAGCCGAATCTTGGACCGAAAACAACAAAGCTCTATAAGCATGGTTTTCTTTTGCTAGAAGAACAAATCGGAACCTACATCAAAGAACACTATACTGGGATTGAGAAGATTGAGTTCTCCCCAATCTACGTTACTGAAGAAGGGTCAACATTCTCAAATGCCTATGTGCGTCCGACGATCTATGACAAGTATGGAAATAAAGCTACTCTGGGAGATAAAATAAAGAAATTTATTCCATTAAGTTATGGATTGATTTCAGACATTGTTCTTGATTTTGATGGAGGTGGCAATGAAGTCATTGAGTTACTGGACTCAAATGGCAAACCTGTAGACGTTTCAAATGAGGAGCATTTGCCTAAGAGAGCTATACTCACAGAGGCAAGTAGTACAGATGAAAATATTGAATTATTAGTAGAAGATGGTCAGTTAATAGGAGTCGTAAAGGATGATAAAGGAAGCCCTGGTGCAGAAATTGTTTATAATACGGAACTCCATAAAGGAGACGCGAGAGAGTAGCGCTAACCAATGAAATAGAATGAAAAAGAAAGGACAAAACACATGCAGTATTATTTTATCGGTGGCCTAGGTGGTAATAGCTACCATCTGGCTCCACTAATGGATGAGCTAGGCTTTCCTGTGACTTTTCTAGATCCCTACAGGGAAATGATTCAGACAGAAAACGATCTTCGTGCTTGGTTTCAAGGTCAGATCGGCCAAGCGGGAGAAATCTGTTTATTGGGTCATTCCTTGGGTGGAGATTTGGCTCGTTATCTGGCTTCTGAGTTTCCTCAGATCCAGGCTTTGATTCTCTTGGATGGTGGCTATCTGGATATGGAAAAGATCCTGCCTCTTGAAGAAGAGCTAGAAGTTTCGTCGTCCTTCATGCAGCAGCAAGTCTTTGCAACTTTAGAAGAAGCTGTGTTATCAGAACTTGGTGATGGAGCAGATCCTACTCCTATAGCGCAAAAAGCGGTAGAGGCTAGCTATCGCTGGAATCCAGTGAGTGAACAATATGAATTAAATCTGGATCTCGAAAAAGTCATGGCCTTATTGCGTCTACGGCGTCAGATGAAGACTTACCAAATTCCACTGGCAGACCTGCCTGTCCTCTTTATCGGGCCTCGATACCAAGAAGAACCTGAATGGAGAAAAGATGCTCTGAAGCAACTAGATCCCCAGATCAAGCAAGTCTTGCTAGAAGGTTTGGGGCACGAACTGTATACAGAGGCGCCAGAAATTGTAGCTAGAGAAGTCAACAATTGGCTCCAAAATGTTCATAAATAAAACCTGTTTCTCTTTTTGAAACGGGTTTTTGTCTTGTAATTTCCGAACGTTGTTTCCTATAAAATCATTCCCATTGCATTAGGTCCGTATCTTTGGTATAATCTATCAAGGAAACGTCAAGAGACGTAGCGATGCGCTTGCGCATAGGTAGGTCAGTTTTTAGAAAAGAGATTTTTCAATCTATGTTAAATGAATTTCCTATTTTCGACTATGAAGATATTCAGTTGATTCCCAACAAATGTATCATCAATAGCCGGTCAGAAGCAGATACAACCGTTCAATTTGGAAACCATACCTTCAAGCTTCCAGTTGTTCCAGCCAATATGCAGACGATTTTGGATGAGAATGTAGCAGAGCAGTTGGCGCGTGGTGGATACTTCTACATCATGCACCGTTTTGATGAAGAGGGTCGGATTCCTTTTGTCAAACGCATGCATGATCAAGGTTTGATCGCTTCCATTTCGGTTGGTGTTAAGGAATACGAATACGACTTTGTGAGTCAATTAAAGGCAGATGCGCCTGAGTACATCACTATTGATATCGCACACGGTCATGCGGATAGTGTCATTCGGATGATTCAACACATCAAGAAAGAATTGCCAGATACCTTTGTCATTGCTGGAAATGTTGGAACTCCTGAAGCTGTTCGTGAATTGGAAAATGCGGGAGCTGATGCGACTAAGGTCGGAATCGGCCCTGGTAAGGTTTGTATCACCAAAGTTAAGACTGGATTTGGTACAGGTGGTTGGCAATTGGCTGCTCTTCGCTGGTGCTCAAAAGCAGCTCGTAAGCCAATCATTGCGGACGGTGGTATTCGGACTCATGGTGATATTGCCAAATCGATTCGTTTCGGGGCGTCTATGGTCATGATCGGTTCTCTCTTTGCAGGACATATCGAAAGTCCTGGTAAAACAGTAGAGATTGATGGAGAGTCTTTCAAAGAGTACTATGGATCTGCTTCCGAGTACCAAAAAGGCGCTTATAAGAACGTCGAAGGTAAGAAGATTTTATTGCCTGCCAAGGGTCATTTGCAAGACACCTTAACGGAAATGGAACAAGATTTGCAAAGTTCGATCTCTTATGCAGGAGGCCGAAAATTAGCAGATTTGAAACACGTTGACTATGTGATCGTTAAGAATTCTATCTGGAATGGCGATGCACACTAATTGAATTACTTATTTATTTCACGAATGGGCGTGATGTTTCTACAAGGTGCCGGAACACCTAACAATAAGTAAGTCGGGATTATCTCTCTTTCTAGAGAGATTTCAAGGCTTGCTTAGCAGGCCTTTTTGTGTTTTGTGAATGAGTAGAGGATTTTTTAAAAAAGTAGGAGGAAGTATGAAATTACTTGAAGAGCGCATCTTAAAAGATGGCAATGTTTTAGGTGAGAGTATCCTCAAGGTGGACTCCTTTTTGACCCACCAAGTGGATTTCAAATTGATGAAAGAAATTGGTCAGACTTTTGCGGACCGGTTCAAAGATGCTGGTGTGACCAAAGTCGTGACCATTGAAGCATCTGGGATTGCACCTGCCCTTTATGTAGCTGAAGCACTGGATGTTCCCATGATCTTTGCTAAAAAGGCGAAAAACATCACGATGAATGAGGGCATCTTGACGGCTGAGGTTTATTCCTTTACCAAGCAAGTCACCAGCACCGTTTCAATTGCGGGTAAATTCTTGGATCCATCAGATAAGGTTTTGATCATTGACGATTTCCTTGCAAATGGGCAAGCAGCCAAAGGCTTGATTCAAATCATCGAACAAGCCGGGGCTCAAGTCGAAGCGATTGGGATCGTGATTGAAAAATCCTTCCAAGATGGACGGGGATTGTTAGAAGAGTTGGGATATCCAGTTGTATCCCTCGCACGTTTGGACCGTTTTGAAAATGGTCAGGTTGTATTTAAGGAGGCAGACATCTAATGCAAAAACAAGAAAGCCATTCACAGGCGGCCATTCTAGGCTTGCAACACCTTTTGGCCATGTATTCGGGATCTATTTTGGTGCCGATCATGATCGCAGGAGCTTTGGGCTATAATGCTCATCAACTAACCTATCTCATCTCTACAGATATCTTCATGTGTGGGGTTGCGACTTTCCTTCAAGTGCAGCTCAATAAATACTTTGGGATCGGTCTTCCGGTAGTCCTTGGGGTTGCCTTCCAGTCTGTGGCACCTCTCAGCATGATCGGGGCTAGCCATGGTAGTGGTGCCATGTTTGGTGCCTTGATTGTCTCAGGGATTTATGTCATCCTTGTCTCTGGTTTCTTCTCTAAGATTGCCAATCTCTTCCCATCAATTGTAACGGGATCCGTTATTACCACCATTGGTTTGACTTTGATTCCAGTAGCGATTGGAAATATGGGAAATAATGCGCCAAAACCAACCGTTCAAAGCTTGATCTTGGCTGTGGTGACTATTCTCATCATTTTAGTTGTTAATATCTATACGACTGGTTTTATTAAATCCATTTCAATTTTGATTGGTTTGATCACAGGTACTGCCATTGCGGCTTCTATGGGCTTGGTAGACTTCACACCTGTATCGCAAGCACCAGTCGTTCACGTTCCAACACCTTTCTTCTTTGGAGCACCTAAGTTTGAAATCACTTCAATCTTAATGATGTGTATCATCGCGACGGTTTCCATGGTCGAATCAACTGGTGTTTATCTTGCACTTTCAGATATTACCAAAGATCCGATTGATAGCACGCGCCTCCGTAATGGCTATCGTGCTGAAGGGTTGGCCGTTCTTCTCGGTGGTATCTTCAATACCTTCCCTTACACTGGATTCTCACAAAACGTTGGTTTAGTGAAATTGTCTGGTATCAAGACTCGTCTTCCAATCTATTATGCGGCAGGTTTCCTTGTTCTACTCGGTCTCCTTCCAAAGTTTGGAGCTTTAGCACAAATCATCCCAAGCCCAGTTCTTGGTGGAGCGATGCTAGTCATGTTTGGTTTCGTATCTATTCAGGGGATGCAGATCCTTGCGCGTGTTGATTTTGAACACAATGAGCACAATTTCCTCATCGCAGCTGTATCGATTGCAGCAGGGGTTGGTTTGAATAACAGTACCCTCTTTAATGGCCTTCCAACAGGATTCCAAATGTTCTTTGCAAACGGAATTGTAGTTGCCAGTGTCTTAGCGATCGTTCTCAATGCGATTTTAAACCGCAATAAATAATTATTTCAAATTTACCGGAGATCCTTGGATCTTCGGTTTTTTTGACTTTTAAGGAAACATATAGTAGAGTGGAAGAGGAGAAAACCTTATTTGATGAGAAGAGAGTTAGAATCATGTATTTAACCTATCACTTTAAAGAGCGCTTGCGCTTGTTTTTGAGTCTATTTTTGCCGATTTTAATCTACCAATTGGCCAATTATTCAGCCAGCTTTGTCGATACAGCCATGACTGGTCAGTACCGGACCCTTGATTTGGCTGGTGTTTCTACAGCTACCAGTCTGTGGAATCCATTTTTTACTTTCCTGACCGGGATTGTCTCTGCGCTGACGCCGATTGTTGGGCATCATTTAGGCAAGGGAAATAAAGAACGGATTGCTGGTGATTTTTACCAATTCCTCTATATGTCATTTGGTATGGCCATTCTCTTAATAGGCTTTGTTTGGGGGATTGCGCCCATGATTCTCAAGCAGATCGGTTTAGAAAATGTTGTTGCCCAAATAGCCATTCGCTACTTATATTTCCTTTCTCTAGGAATCTTACCTTTGTTGCTCTTTAGTATCGTGCGGACCTTTCTCGATACCTTGGGAATGACGCGTCTATCCATGTACTTGATGCTCTTGCTTTTGCCTTTGAATGCTTGTTTTAACTATATCCTGATCTATGGAGCATTTGGTTTTCCTGAGATGGGAGGAGCAGGAGCAGGTCTTGGAACCTCTCTGGCCTACTGGGTCTTGCTTGTTATTGCGGTTTTGATCTTGTGCAAACACCCTAAGGTAGCACCTTTCCAATTGTGGAAGCCGCAACCTTATGATTTTAAAGGGATGAAAGAAGTTTTGCGCCTTGGGCTTCCAATCGGTGGAATTGTTTTTGCAGAAGTCATCATCTTCTCGCTGGTTGGTTTGTTAATGGCAAAATTCCCATCACTCACCATCGCGAGTCACCAATCGGCCATGAATTTTTCGACCCTGATGTATGCTTTCCCAGTTAGTATCTCCAGTACCATGGCGATTATCGTATCTTACGAACTGGGAGCAGGAAGACCAGAAGTGGTCAAACAATATTGCCGTTTGGGACGACTGACAGCCTTTGGCTTTGCCATTGTCACCCTCGTCTTTCTCTATACATTCCGCTTCCAACTAGCAGGGCTATACGGCAAGGATCCAGTCTTTGTGCAACAAACAGCGATTTTCATGACCTATAGCCTCTTTTTCCAAGTGGCTGATACTTTTGCAGCACCCCTACAAGGGATTTTGCGAGGCTATAAGGATACAACCGTTCCATTCTTATTAGGTGTCTTTAGTTATTGGTGCATCTCTATCCCACTAGGGATTTTCCTTGACCATGTGACCAACCTTGGTCCCTATGCTTATTGGATCGGCCTTATTTCTAGCCTTGTTGTGAGTGGAATTTGTTACCAACTTCGGCTCTGGCAGATCGAAAAAAAGCAAACAAACTAAAATGAAGTCTGGGAAACCAGGCTTTTTATGTACCGTGAATATTATAAATTTTCTGAAAGTTCTTGACAATTGATGTCAAAGTGGTAAGATTAGGAGGTAGAATTGAAGAACTAGAAGGAGAACAAGATGAGAAGTGATATGATCAAAATGGGGATCGACCGAGCACCAGCACGTGGTCTCCTCTATGCAACAGGGCAAGTAAAATCAGCAAAGGATATGCAAAAGCCCTTTATTGCCATTTGTAACTCCTATATTGATATCGTTCCAGGCCATGTTCACCTGCGTGAGTTAGCAGATGTTGCGAAGGAAGCTATCCGCGAGGCTGGTGGGATTCCTTTTGAATTTAATACCATCGGGGTCGATGATGGGATTGCGATGGGTCATATCGGGATGCGTTATAGTTTGCCATCTCGTGAGTTGATCGCAGATGCTGCTGAAACAGTCATCAATGCCCACTGGTTTGATGGTGTTTTCTATATTCCCAACTGTGATAAGATTACACCAGGTATGATTTTGGCAGCCATGCGGACCAATGTGCCTGCCGTATTTTGTTCTGGTGGACCTATGAAGGGTGGCGTTGACATGACAGGGCATCAGGCGACGCTCTCAAGTTTGTTTGAAGCTGTAGGTACTTATCAAGCTGGTGATATGAGCATGGATGAGCTCGATTTCTTGGAAAAAAATGCCTGTCCAACTTGTGGCTCTTGCTCTGGTATGTTTACTGCCAATTCCATGAACTGTTTGATGGAAGTATTAGGACTTGCTCTTCCTGGAAATGGTACCATCCTAGCGGTTTCAGATGAACGCCGGGAATTGGTTCGCCAAGCGGCCAAACAATTGGTAGAGAATATTAAAAAGGGTATCCGTCCACGGGATATCGTGACCAAAGAAGCCATCGACGATGCATTTGCGCTCGATATGGCCATGGGTGGTTCAACCAATACGGTGCTTCATACACTGGCTATTGCGCGTGAAGCAGGGATTGACTATGATCTCAAAGATATCAACGAGATTGCCAAGAAGACACCTTATCTCTCTAAAATTGCCCCTTCAAGTGTTT
>ERZ824522.1391-NODE-1391-length-15705-cov-70.500639_pt1 | contig 15705 bp, 8 predicted proteins | sample MGYA00519935_ERZ824522 | MGnify/ENA primary metagenome ERZ824522 (study PRJEB31778, sample SAMEA3449160) | human gut metagenome | biome: human gut; feature: human-associated habitat; material: faeces | place: United Kingdom | collected 2010/2012 ...
CATTTACCGACAGTCCTCAGCGCTTTCTTAACGATATACTTGGTCTCTTTCGTTTCACTTTCCCAACGCCTGCAAAGCTTCCTTACAAATCCGGATTGCGTCTTACTTGCATCATTTAACCAATTCCCTACGCTGTTCCGGACATACTTGGAGTAATCTGATTTCAAAGGTTCCAATATCGGTGAGCCCAATGCAGGGTTCTGTTCCAACATTTCAGTATGCTTGCACCAGACACCTCGTGAACAGAAAACAGAAGAACAAATATAGCTCTGGCAAACGCCTTCCCCATATTTGTCCTTTTGTTCTTTTACCCAAATAAATTAATGCGAATCAAGTTATCCTTCCGTCTTACTTTAGAACAGCTTCGCAGGATACTCGCCCGCATCCACCAAAGCCTGAATCTTGTCGACTACACTCTGACGGTCTTCGGGATAAGTCACACCGAACCACTTGCTGGTTGTATCGAGCACTTCGCAGGTAGCAGTGCCATTGTTAATCAGCTTATCCACCATCAGCGGGATGAAGAATTCGCTTTTCAGATTCTCCATATTCTTCGGGTCGCTCAGGAAGCTCTTGAAAAACTCTGCACTGTAAGCAAAGTAATCGGGAGTAAAGCCCCAGAAGTTCATGCTGACCGGAGTCGTCTCGGGAGTGGCAGTCCATTCACCGTTATCATCGATGTACTTCACCTCGCCGTCCATACGCTGAATCTTGGTACGCTCTACTACAGAAGTCAACAAGTTGTTTGCATCCGTTCCGCACAAACCACGGGATACGGTACCGCTTTCGCTCAATGTATTACCGATGCGGAAGCCTACCATGGAATATACATTTTTGGAACCTTCGGGAAGGGCTGCAAGAAATTTGCCCATTACCTGGAAGGAATCACGACCGTAGAAATCGTCGCAGTTGATAACAGCAAACGGTTCCTTTATTACATCGGCACCCATCATTACAGCATGGTTGGTTCCCCAAGGTTTGGTACGGCCTTCGGGGCAGGTGAAGCCTTCGGGAAGGTCATCGATGGACTGGAATACCAGTTCGCAGGGGATATGGCCTTCGTATTTGGAAATAATCTTGTCGCGGAAATCCTGCTCAAAATCTTTACGAATTACGAAAACGAGCTTTCCAAAACCGGCATTGATGGCATCGTAAATAGAATAATCCATGATAGTTTCGCCATTCGGGCCTAGTCCGTCCAATTGTTTCAAGCCACCATAACGGCTGCCCATGCCGGCTGCCAATAAGAATAAAGTTGGTTTCATATTTAGTTATTATTTAAAAAGGTTAGTATATCACAGTTGATAACGGCTGCAAATGTACAAAAATTTATGGCTGACAGAAGGGAGTTTTAGTTCATTCTTTACCACTATCCGTTCAAAAAGGTACATTTAGAACGGATAACCGATGGCAAAATGCAACGCCATGCTGTCCTTGAACTTGGGAATATTATAATACCCCGACTTCCCGGTATCATACGGATCATGCAGCCCGATACCCAAGTCCAGACGAAAAACAAGAAAGTCCAAATCGTAACGCAAGCCAAATCCCGTGCCCAAAGCAATCTGTTTCGGGAAATTCTTCAACGTAAATTCACCATTCGGGCGGTTTTCATCTTTACGCATCAGCCATACATTGCCGGCATCCAGAAACACCGCTCCATGCAAGTCGGCAATCATACGGAAGCGATACTCGATATTGGCTTCTATGCGAATATCACCCACGTGGTTGATATAGGTATATTTCCTATCCGTCTCGGGAGGATAGCCGCCCGGACCTATACTGCGTGCAGAAAAGGCGCGCACACTGTTGGCACCGCCGATATAGAACTGTTCCGTATAAGGTGCGGTCGTAGCGTTGCCATACGACCATATCACCCCTCCGGCAATACGCGAGGCTATCATCTGGTTCTTGTCTATCCGGTAATGGTACCTGAATTCCGAGTTCAGCTTCAAGAACTGTGCAAAAGGTACCCCGAAAAGCTTCTTTCCTTCCTCACTGAACGGCTTGCCGAAAATACGGTAGACGGCAGAAGTCAGGTTACCGGCCGACGCAACGGTGGTCTGCCACCAGATGGGGTTACGCTTGCCGCGCACGGAAGCGTTGTCATAAGTATAGGTGTACTCCATGGCAGGAATGAACTGGTCGCGCAAACTAACGTAGAGTGCCGGATTCTCGGCACGCAACGTATCGAAAGCGGCAGTAGGATTGCGCAGTACATTGAATGTCAACCGGAAAGGAGTTATACTGTGCCTGGAAGTCGATTTGGGCTGGAAGTCATAAGTGACATTACCGCCAAAAGCCAACAGCTTATAATACTTGGCACGGTTCATCTGGTCGGCATATAAACGGAAAGTCGTTGTAGCCGGGAAGTCATACTCACGGTCGCCCATCCTAGGAAACACCACGCGCGGAAAGATAAGCGAAGTGGAGATACCCAGTTCATAACTGTTCATCAAGGAAGAACTTGCCTTGCCCGTCTGCCATTCGTACGAACCGTTCAACTTCACATTCCAGCTTTCACCGCCACCGAAGACATTGTTCTTCGTCACCGTAAAAGCGGCACCCGGTCCCGTCTGGTTATTGCTCTTCATGGTGACATTAAAATCCAACTCCGCATCGTAGGGTTTATCGAGCGCGGCAATGACCCTCACATCCAATGTATCAGACACAAACGCCGTATCACGCGGTATATACTGCATCTCCGCATAACGGAAAATACCGACGCTTGCCAGACGCTCCTGAATACGGGTCTGACGGTACAAACTATACAAACTCTGCATAGAACGCTGGCGGGCAATACCTGCGCTGTCCTGTATCTGACGTTTCCGCCGATAACCTTGATAGTTCAACCAACGGTAAAGCATGTTGGGACGTACCGGAGGTTTGTTGTAGTAATGTATGGTCAAGCCTTTGTAATCCATGCTGTCATTGGGTTCCTGCCCCTGCTTTCCAAGAAGATAGACGGATTTACGCCCCACACGGAACTGCTTCTCGGCTACCTTTGGCATACCGGGAACGGGAATCAAGCGCATCTGGACATGCCCATTGGGAACCATCATGGTATCGGCCTGATAGGTTAGGTAGTCGGGACGGAAATAATAACAGCCCACATTACGCAGCAGGGTACTGATACGGGTACGCTCCCCATCCAAATCAGCCACATTGAATTGTTCTCCCGAACTGATAAGGGAACGTCGGCGTCCCAGCTCCATAATGCGAGTGGTACGCTCGCTGAAACCACGATAATATACCGTATCTATAAAGTAGGGGTTACGCATGTTCACCGTATATTGCAACTTTGCCTTCAGCGAGTCCTTCGGGTCGATAAATGTCTTGTAGCTGACGCTTCCGTTGAAATAGCCATAATCGCGCAGCAAGTTAACCGCCGCCTTCTGGCGTATATCGGGATTCACCGTAGACATAAGCACCGGAGTGGCGGCAAATTTATTGAATATCCACTTTCCGAATCCCTTCTCATACTTCTGGAAACCATTGTAAATCCACAGTCCGAAAGGAAAGGGATAGCGGATAGTAGAGCTTCCCAGCAACGAATTGTTCGGTGCCGTAGCAAGGGCGGCTTCCACCTCTTCCATAGCAATCTCACCAACAGACGTTTCACTGCGGTTCAATACAATCATCGGCTTTTGGCCGGTATAGAGTATCTCCCCCTCGGGCAAGTGCTTCGTGGTGGAGCAACCTGCCAGAAATATCAATCCTGCAATATATAATATCAGTCGTTTCATATCACATTCCTACTTTTTCATATCGCTATTTTCAGCCTCCGGTTTTATCTTTTTCTTCCTGAAGATGAAGAGTTCACTCAATCGGTCCATCTTCCGGCGCAGCACAAGGCCGACACCCGTTTCGGTTATCTCACCGTCGAGTATGCTTTCGTAGTTTTTATTATGGAATACACGGACATATCGAGTACCCGACGCATCAAGACGGTATTCCAGCGATATATTGTCAATGAATGATTCCGCATCGTTCGTGGCATTGGCCCCGGTGGACACTTTTCCACCGATGACTATCTGTACGCGGTCGTTGAAGAAACGCTGGGAATAACGAAAACTGAAGTCTTTCTGCGTGTCACCCGTTTCAGCAGAGGTACGGTCTTCCACACCTACACTGATATTGGCCCCTTTTATACCTCCCGCCAAGGAGTTTATCTGGCTCTGAAGCACTGAGTTCAAGGCGGCTCCCATTGACAAACCTCCTCCTTTGGCACCACTGTTCAGGTAAATACCCGTGGCAAGCATGGCAATGGCCTGCTTGCTACGCTCTTCTGCACCCATTGCCTGCAGCTCATTCTCTACTGCGGCATCTTCGGGCGCCGAAATATCGAATATCAAATCGGGAGCGTCAAGCCTGTTCTTGATGGAAATGGAAACATCGAAGTTCACCATGCGCGAACCGTCCCCGTCACCATCGGCCACAGAAGCACGCATACGTTCCGTAGCCTTCAGACTCAGCGTAGGATTCATAATATTCCCCCGCCAATCCACATAACTGCCGGGATTGAACTGGAACTCCTTCAACGGGATGATAGGCAGCGAATATTTCATGACGCCACCCGAAAGGGTATAGCGTCCGGTAAGGCTCATATCCCCTTGGGGAGTATACTGCATATTCAAATCACCGCCACCTTCCAGTTCGATGTATTTGCTGCGGTCGGGACTCAAGTCAGCACGAAGACGGACAGCATCGTCAATATGGACGGACATATACATTTCCAATCCTCCCAAAGACATGGCAGGAACCTCATCTGCTTTTACCGACGTCGTATCGGTGAACGAGGTAAAGGTAACCAGCCCACTGAGACGGTCTTCCACCGTTAAAGGGGAATCGGTCAACACGTAGGTTACGTTGGTATTGCCCAGCAAATTCATGTTTCCACGCATCGTGAGCCCGTCAAGCGGCCCCTTCACCGTGGCATGCAAGTCGACGAACACCTTTCCATACACCAGACTTTCGCGGGTACGCGGTGCATCCAGCAACGTATAGTTCTCTGCCAGCAGATTGAGGTTGGCAGTAGGACGCTCCATATTCCGGAAATCAACCTTACCGTCAATCGTAAACGGATTCTTGCTGGTGGTATAAATGGCAAACTTATCAAATATCAACTGATTGTCCTTTATCTGTACCGGACGGTTGTCGAACCAGTAACGTGCTCCCGCCTGGCGTGCATAGACAGACACACTGTCCAAAACAATATCACCATGCATTTGAGGCTTGTCCAGCGAACCGTAAATATAAAGCCCTCCATCAATATCTCCGGTAAAGGCCACCGTTTGGTCAGGGATGAATGCATTGGCCATCTTCAATGGAAAATGCTCGAAACGGGTGGACACTTCCAGGGTATCCTTTCCGTTCTTCTGCGTCAAGATACCGTCGGCGGTCATCACTTCTTCATTATCATATGTAAAATAGGTATTCAGATAGTGCGTATTCTTGTCGCCCGGCAACCAGGTAGCCCCCAGGCCGATGTCTCCAACCGGTTGGCGTTCGTAGGTCAGTTTCTCTACATTGGCTTCGGCAGACACCTGCAGGGAAGTGGCAGTCTGTATATAATTTGCTTCGGCAGAGAACAATCCCGTAAGCCGGGGCATATAAGGAAGTACCTCCGTAAGTTCATCCAGGCGCAATCGGCTCAGTTCTACGTTTATATTCTGCAAGGAAAGGGTATCATTCTTGTCGGATTGCATACGGAAACACAGACCATCGTCGCTGTCCATATCAATATTGGCATAGACGCGCATATTCTTATGCAGATAAATCCAGTTACTATTGTCCGCAAAGTGGAATTTACGGAAAGCGATAATCGGCTCGGCAGGAATAAGGTTCAGCAGCACACCATTACCGCGACCGTGTCCTTCGGTCAACGGACGGGCATTAATACCGAATAGAACACCGGTCTGCCCTTTTCCATTCACATAATCCACAGTCAGTTCCGCATCTTCATTACGGACTTCACCCGTCAGTGTGCTACGGAACACAAACTGCGGGTTCTTAGGACCGTTTATGACACCACCTTGCAACTTCATGCGGACAGTATCCTGCTTCACTGTAAAAAATATCGTATCGAGCTGCAAGGAGTCCATGCGCAATCCGTGAACAGCTGTACGTCCATTGATGCCGACTTGCGGAGTAAATCCGAAGCTCAGTTTGAAATCATTATAGGAAATACCCTTTGCAGCCAGGAAATAGCTGACGGGATTCTGGTTACCGGCTTCCAGATGCATGCCCGCTGAAGGAAGGACTTGGCGCAAAGCGGCATGGTCCAAACGCCGTTCATCAATCTGCTTTGTCAGGATAGAGACAAATTTATCCGACTGTTCCATCAACTTCTTCAACGTGCTGTGAGCGCGGAAACGCAGATTCAAGTCACCGGCATCAAGCCTCAACTTGAGAGAATCATGACGTGCCTCCGCTCCCATTGTAAAGGCAAACGGGTGTTTCAATGGTCGGGGCACCAAACCCAGCTTATGCAGATTCACCTCTTCCACATTTAAATCCAAAGCGCCATCCAGATAGTTGCGGTCAAGACGCATATCCGCATTTCCCTGCATCTTGAGAAGGACATTATCGCTGGCAAGACGGACGGTAGCAACGGATGACTTGAGTCCGGCATGCACATCTACACCGGAAATGTCCCAATGGCCATACTGTAGTTTTTCCAAGGAGGCATTCAAAGCGGCCACAGTTTTTCGTGATGCCACATCCACCCCTTGCCCCTTAGCGGACATCTTTGCCGTAAGAGTATAGATAGAGTCCTTGGGCAGGAAGTGATGCACCTGCAAGTTGTTGATGGCAAGGTCGGCATGGTAGGCTTCCGTAGCAAGATTATAGGCGGCGTCCAAATTCAAGGCGCCTTCCTTCTCCTTCAGTTTCAGGGCGGCAGTGCACTGCGCCCCCTCCATACCGAGACGTGCCGCAAGGTGCATACTGTCCGGCACAATGATGGAGCCATCGGGAGCAATGTCAGCTAGTCCGGTCAGGAAGTTCAAGTTCTGCGTATGCATTTCGAAGTCCATGCTTCCATTGCGTTTCACACTGTCGGTCAGGCTCCAGAATTCTCCTCCCCCACTCAACGAAAAGGCTCCGGGCAGCTCAGCCGTAAAACGGGAAATCTGCATCTGCTTCAGGTTTCCTTCCGTACCGGCATGAATCACCAACGGACGGAACGGATAGGCTTCCTTGAAAGCTTCCGGCAAGCCACCGGCAAAAAGCAGTACATCCTGTTTGCCGATACGGGCATTGAAACGGGCTGTCAGACGGCCGGTGGTAGGTATATTTATCAGTTCCCAGTAAGTCTGTGCCGTAAGGTTCATCTCACTATGAGGTGTCAGCAACTTCAAAGAAGGGATACGGATAACGGTAGAATCGGCAAACAACCGCCCGGTCAGGGAAGTTACACTCAAACCGGAACGCTCATACATGGAAAATTCCCGGATAACGGCATTCATATCTCTGCCGTAGTACATCACAGAATCAATGCCCATACGAATGTCGCGAAGAGCAATGTGCGAGGGGTCGAAGCCTATCGCACTCCCCGGGCCACCGGTATCATAATTGACAGAAGTTCCAGTCAGCAGGAATTTTCTCCAGCCATAGAACTGGTGTTTCAGGTCGGCAGCAGCGTCCGCAATCTCAGCATCTCCTATATGGGCTTTCAGCCCCATGGAGTCCAATGGCATCTGTAAATCGACCGAGACGTTCTTCAACTTCAGAGTATGGAGTGTGACTTTCCAGTTTAACGCAGTGTCAGTAGTGTCCTTGGGAGTCTCAGTGGTATCTGCAAGCATCACCTGCACATGGGTATCGCTCAATTCTATATTATTGAGGATGGCATCTTCTTTTGTAAGGTCTATGCCATGGCTCTCGAAAAAGAAATGCCCCAGTACCCCTTTGATGCACATACCTTCCATTAAATTGGAGGAGTTGACAGCAACTTGTTTCAAGGTAATGTCATCCACCTCCACTTTCCCTTTGAGTAAAGGCCATGCCTGTACCCGTACGTTCAAACTTCCAAGATTCAGCAAGGTATCGGGATGCTGCACATCAACAGCACTGTCGGCAGGCTGTACCACCAATACACCGCGGACCAACAAATTCAAAGGAAAGCGAAGGTCAATCCGCTCCACGGATATGTCCATACCCGTAGCACCTGATGCAATTGCCGTAGCCTGCTTCCGTATCAAATTCTGTACGGGAGGCACATAAAGCAATATCATCAATATTATAAACAGTATAATAGGAGTAAGCAACACCCACAGTGCTGTTCTCAACCATTTTCTTCTCATCGGAACGTCAATCTTTCATCGTATTTAAAAGTCCTACAAAGTAAACAATTTCTTTCGACATTTGGTTCCCGACAGAGAAAAATCACGTATTCTTCTCTGTTCCCCCATTACGGAAAAGCTGTTGCCTGAGTAATGACATCCTCTATCAAAACGAGGGCGGCAAGGGCGTGTTCTTTCAACTCTCCGGTAAAAGGCACTCCATGAGAAGTTTCCAACAGTTTCAGCAATGCAACCAGTTCCGCTGCTCCAATTAAAGTAAAGAGGGGAATCATTTTGTGGGAGACAGCAGCCATCTCGTCCACATCCTCATTCTCCACAGCCTTCTGCAAACGCTCCGCATTGAGGCGGGTTTCAGCCACAAAACTTTCCAGAATGGACTTTGCCGCCTCGGGGTCATCGACCGAAAAAGCAGTGAGCGAAGAGAATTTATACCCCGGGCAAGCCGAAGTTTCCGAAACTTCCGTAACCTCCATCCCTTTGTCCTCCATATTCAATTCATGTAGCAATTCACTGACGGTAAACGGCTTATGCAGGCATCCGGCAAATCCATGCACCGTAAATTCCTCACGCTGCATGTCACTGCGGGCAGTGACAGCAATCACCGGAACAGACTGTGCCTGCGGTATGTTCGAAGCACGAAGCAGTTTCAGTAAATCAAAACCATTAATAGCAGGCATCTGCACATCAGTAAGCAGAACATCAAAGGTTGCAGTGCGCAAGGCATCCAGCAGTTCATCCAGTTGTAAACAAGAGACAGAATTTATACCACTCTGCTGAAGCATGGCGGCAGTAAGGGTAAGCTGAATACGGTCATCATCGATAAGGAGGACATTCTTCAGTGAAGAATGAGGAACGGGGAATGAAGAATTGCCATTCGGCGTGGCAGCACATCCCGATTCTTCATCCTTCATTCTCCGTCCTTCACTCCTTACGGGATAGATAGGAATATATATGGTGAAAGTGCTTCCCTTGCCTGGCACACTGTCTACATCAATCGTGCCTTCAAGCAACTGTACCAGCATACGGACAATGGAAAGTCCAAGTCCAAACCCCTCTTTACCCTGAGCACCCGGTAAGCGGGTAAACTCCTGGAAGATACGTTCCCGGTCGGCAGGTTCCATACCTTTACCGGTATCAGCAATGGCAACTACCAGTCGACGGTCCTCGTAACGGGCAGTCATGGTAACACTGCCTTGGTCCGTAAACTTCACGGCATTGGACAGCAAATTGTTGATAATCTGGCGCAGACGCAAGGGGTCGCAAATATAGGTACCGCCCAGCTCCGGGGCAATGTCGCAATGAAGCGCCAGTCCTTTGGCAGCCGTAAGTGGTTCAAAACTGACGTGTATCTCTTCAAGCAGGCGGGAAGGATGAAAGGTGACCCGGTTGATTTCGGCCTTGTTCAAATCAAGACGATGGAAGTCGAGCAAATCAACGACCAGCTTCAGCAGATGTTCCGATGAGGTTTTCATATTGTCCAGATAGAACCGCTGACGCTCATCCACCGTCAGACGGGAAAGCAAGTCGGCATAGCCCATAATAGAACCGAGCGGGGCTTTGAAATCATGGGTAATGGCAAGCATCAGTTTTTCACGGACAGCGAGTAAATCCTCGGCACGACGACGGGCCTCTTCCAACTCACGACGGTAACGGTTGCTTCGGGTTATGTCGCGGCCGATGATAATAAGAAAAAAAGCGGAAAGCAACACCGCACCTACGGCAATGCCACTGATAATCTTGGCCGAACGGCGTCGGACCGCTTGTTGATACTCGGCTTCCGTCCGTGCACGCAGCAGAGTTTCCGTCTCGTAATCTTTCAGCAAGCTGTCAATACGAGCGGTCAGCATATGGTCCAAGCGTTGCAGATAGCGTTTACGTCGCTGTATAACAGTGTTTACAGCTTTTTTCTGCTGGGCCACGGCACGCAGTTTCTCATGCAAAGAATCGGCCGGATTATAGGGTTCAATCACCGTATCCGTTGCAAATTCAAGAGAGGTCTTTACCTGGATAGCTGTATCTTTCTTTGGGGGGACAAACACTTCACCCAAACGACGGAAGAACCCCTTCTTCCGAGGACGTGTCACGACGGTATCCCGATGTGTAATGATACGGTGCTGCACACGCTGCTGGGTCACTACCGAGTCCTGCTGGGCAATTATCTGCTCAATGTCACTGGTGGATACCATGCTGTCATTCGCCTCACTCAGCGTGCGCAGCATTTTTATCGTATTGGTATCCTTCTCGCGTATCAAGGCAAGCACGCTGTCTGTCCATTGTACATCGCGGTCATCAGTAAGAATAAGGTTCTCCATTTCCCGGTGTACGAAAAACAAGGAAAAAAACAATACCGCCAGCAACAAAGTGTAGCCTACGGCAATCTTTACTTTGGAGACATTATTCATACTATCAAATCCTTTCCCTGGTCTGTTTACGGAACCTCAACCACAGCATCACTCCCGCACTGGTCAGTCCGAACGGGAAAGCCATCCAGACTCCCGTCAGCCCCCAACCGAAAACGAAACCGCAAAGGTACCCTACGGGCAAAGATATAATAAAATAGGATATAAATGCAATAATCATCATCGGTTTCACATCCGAGATGCCGCGCAGGGCATTGGCAAAGTTAATCTGCAACCCATCGCCGAACTGGTAAATCAAGAACGGGAAGAAGAGAGCGGCAACCATGCCAGACACTTCCGCATTGTCCGTAAACCATCCCCCTACCTGACCGCGAAGTGCAAAGACGATACCCAGCAACACCACCTCCATACACAGGATGATGTGAAGGCCGGCATACGCCGAGCGGCGCACATTCTGCCCGTCTCCCTGCCCCTTGAAGTTGCTGACACGCACGGCAACCGCAGCGCCCATGCCATAATACATCATGAAGGTGAACTGAGAGATAGTAAGCATTATCTGATGCGATGCTAGGGCAAGTGTCCCCAGCCAGCCCACCATGACGACGCTCAGACTGAAGGAAGCGGTCTCCATACCCATCTGCATACCCACGGGCCAGCCCAGTGCATTGAGCTTCCTGAACATCGGCATCGACCACCCCAGCCGCATGAAGCCGAGCCTGTAACGGATAAACCGGCGGCCGCGAAGCACAATCGCCGCAAAGACCACCACCATCACAATGCGGGAGAACAAGGTGCTGATACCCGCACCAAGCAGTCCCATCTCCGGAAAGCCCAGCTTTCCATTGATAAGTATATAGTTTCCTACGATGTTAAGCGCATTCCCTCCGAGCAGAATCCACATGGCCGTCTTGGTATCGGTGATGCCGTCCGTAAACTGTTTGAAACCGTTGAACAGCATGACAAAGACCAGTGAAGCAAGCAACACCAGATAGTAAGGCTTGATTAGAGGCAGCAATTCTCCGGGCTGTCCCAGCCGCTCCACATTGAAATAGAGAACAGCCATGACAAGAGTCAGCAACAAAGCCACCAGCACATTGGCAACCAGGCTACACCGCAACGCCTGCCCTGCCTCGGCAAAGCGGCGGTTACCGTAGAAGCCCCCTACAACCGGTGTCAGCCCGTAGCTGAAGCCCGTACTGAAAATAATGCAAAGAGTAAACAGATTGTTTACGAAAGAAGCGGCACCCAGTTCCTCCGTGCTGTGATGCCCAATCATCAGCGTATCGGCAAAACCAAGCACAATGACTCCCAACTGCCCCACCACAATGGGTAGCCCCAGGAGAAGCAATGCTTTATAGTGCTGCTTATACGTATCAAATAATTTTTTCATACTAAAGGTTTTCTTTTTGGTAATAAAGCACAATCCCGTTTTCATCGCGGAAGGTCTGTTGGGCGACCCTATGAAGCTGTTCTGCCGTCACAGAGCGGTAATTGTCCACTTCACGGTCTATGTCTTCTGCCTGTCCGGTCAGTTCAAACCAGGCAAGATTCGTGGCAACATTCAGATAATTGATGTTGCCGAATATCTGTGTAGACTCAAACTTGTTCTTTACTTTCTCCAATTCTTGTTCTCCAACAAACCCGGATTTCAACTCTTCCAACTCTTTCCGGACAGCAGCCTCGGCTTGCTCCAAAGATACGCCTGCAGATGGTTTTCCACTGATATGCAGCAGGCCGGCATCCCGTGTACCGGAGATATAGGCATCGAGACTGGAAAAGAACTTCTGCTCCTGCACTAGCCTGCGGGTCAAGCGACTGGAACGTCCATTGCTCAGAATATCCGACAGAATATCGAAGGCATAATAATCGGCATCCTCACGGCTGCACATGTGATAAGCCATGAACAAAGCATCCAGAGGAACATTCCGTTCCACCGTCTGCCGGCGTTCTGCCGTCTGTACAACTTCTTGCGGTAATTGCCTTACGGGCACATTCCTACGGGGAATGGGAGCAAACCATTTTTCTGTCAGCCTAACCGTTTCTTCCCACGAAATATTTCCGGTAACGGCCAGCACTGCATTATTAGGTGCATAAAAACGAAAAAAGAATTCCTTTACCTCGTCCAGCGTGGCATTGGCAATGTGAGAGAGGTCTTTCCCGATAGTAGGCCAGCGATAAGGATGCGTTTGATAAGCCAAAGGACGAAGCAGATGTCCCACATCACCATACGGCTGGTTCAAGCAACGTTGTTTAAATTCCTCCATCACTACCGCACGCTGCACTTCAAGACTTTGCTCACTGAATGCCAGTTCCAGCATGCGGTCGGACTCCAGCCAGAAGCCGATTTCCACATTCGATTTTGGAACCGTCAGGTAGTAATTGGTTATATCATTATTGGTCCATGCATTATTCTCCCCGCCTGCTAATTGCAAAGGAGCGTCATAATCAGGAATATGCACCGAACCTCCGAACATCAGATGCTCGAACAGATGGGCAAAGCCCGTATGCTCGGGATGTTCGTCACGGGCACCCACGTCATAAACAATATTCAAGGCAACCATCTGCGTGCTGGTGTCCTCATTGTGCACCAACCGCAGACCGTTGTCAAATATCTTTTTGTTTATCTTCATAAAATGGAATGACAGAATCTATCATCAATCTATCACTGTCACTTTTTTAATAACCACATCCTCTTCGGGACGGTCGTTACGGTCAGTCTTGACCTTCTGTATTTTATCAACAATATCCATACCTTCCAGCACTTCACCGAACACGGTATATGCACCGTCCAAATGTGGAGTACCGCCCACGGTAGTATAAGCCTTCACCTGCTCGGGGGTAAACTTGAACTCCGGTTCCTTGGCAACCTGAGCCTCTGCCTGCGCAATCAAGGAATCTTGCAAATCCATCAGACCGTCCTGGTCATTATTCTTGCGCATCTTGTAGATTTCCTTCATGTGTTTCTGCGCCAACGCGTTGAAAGCATTGTTCAAGCGCATCTGATTCATCTGCTGTTCCATCCCCAGCAAGGTAGAGTCATTATACACTTTTCCGGTCACAATGTAGAACTGGCAGCCGGATGATGCCTTGTCAGGGTTCACCTCATCACCCTGGCGTGCAGCCGACAAAGCACCTTTTTTGTGAAAATACTCCGGATAAACAAATTCGGCAGGAACGGTATAACCCACGTCGCCTGCCCCCAGCATCTTGCCTTTCGGAGCCTTCTTCGATTCCGGGTCACCTGCTTGTATCATAAAGTCCTTGATGACACGGTGGAACAGCGTACCTTCATACGTGCCGTCTTCCACCAGCTTGATAAAGTTATCACGATGTTTCGGGGTTTCATTATACAGTTTCACGGTGATGTCACCCGCACTTGTTTCAATCTTCAGCTTCGTTTCTTTTTCCATATCTTCCTCTTTCTTTTGTCCCGGCTTGCAAGCAGTCAGACTGCAAACCAGTATAGTTAATAATACAATAAGATTTCTTTTCATTTTGTTTTTTATTTAATTTAAGTTTGCAAATATACTAAAATCAGACAAAAGCACTTACCTTTGCCTACATAAAAGAGATAAAAGGCTAAAGCAATGACATCCATATTAATTGTAGAAGATGATATTACTTACGGCATGATGCTAAAAACATGGCTCGGCAAAAAAGGTTTCCAAGTAACCTCTGCCAGCAACATTGCCCGTGCTCAAAAACATATTGAGTCGGAAACCGTAGACTTGATATTGTCTGACCTGCGCCTGCCCGACAAGGATGGCATTGACTTATTGAAATGGCTGGGCGAACACGGCCTGCAAATACCGCTTATCATCATGACAGGATACGCTGACATACAGTCGGCCGTCCAAACCATGAAACTGGGAGCCTGCGATTACATTGCCAAGCCTGTGAACCCGGACGAATTACTGAAAAAAATAGGCGAAGCCTTGAATGCATCATCCTCCGCTTTGAAACAGATGATGCATTCGTCCCGAACAGATGATGCGTTTACCCCAAACAGACCATCCGTTTCACCCAAACAGACGATGCATTCCGACAAGATGAAAAATCAGCCTCTGAAGGGTGCAGAAGGCTCATTGTCCTCCTCCGACTTCCTTGAGGGAGAGAGCGACGCAGCCAAACAACTCTACAATTATGTGAAACTGGTTTCACCTACCAATATGTCTGTACTCATCAATGGTGCCAGCGGAACGGGCAAAGAATACGTAGCTCACCGCATCCACCAGCTCAGCAAGCGTGCCGACCAGCCGTTTGTAGCCATCGATTGCGGTTCTATTCCCAAAGAATTGGCCGCTTCGGAGTTCTTCGGGCACATAAAGGGCGCCTTTACCGGCGCACTGACCGACAAAACGGGCGCTTTCGTCGAAGCCAACGGCGGTACCATCTTCCTGGATGAGATAGGCAATCTGAGCTATGAAGTGCAAATACAGTTGCTGCGTGCTTTGCAAGAGCGCAAGATACGTCCGGTAGGTTCAAACAAAGAGATAAGCGTGGATGTACGTCTGGTATCCGCCACCAACGAAAATCTGGAGCAAGCCATCGAAAAAGGGGCGTTCCGTGAAGATTTATATCACCGTATCAATGAATTCACCCTACGTATGCCGCAACTCAAAGACCGCCGTGAAGACATCCTGCTCTTTGCCAATTTCTTTCTGGACCAGGCCAACCGCGAAATGGACAAGCAACTGACCGGCTTTGATGACAAGGCATCCCGCGCCCTATTGGAATATCCCTGGCCCGGCAATCTACGCCAAATGAAGAATATGGTACGCCGTGCAACCTTGCTGGCACAAGGCAAATTCATTACTATCAACGAACTGAATGAACTGAAAGGACCCGCACCGGGCATCATCGGTATCCCTCTCCGCAATGAGGAGGCAGAGAAGCATCAAATCATCGAAGCCTTGCGGCAGACGGGAAACAACAAGAGCCGCGCTGCACAACTGTTGGGCATTGACCGCAAAACGCTGTACAACAAGTTGAAGCTTTATAACATATCCGACTAAAGGGTGTGGAATTATTCCACACTC
>ERZ824522.1396-NODE-1396-length-15673-cov-2.676143_pt1 | contig 15673 bp, 12 predicted proteins | sample MGYA00519935_ERZ824522 | MGnify/ENA primary metagenome ERZ824522 (study PRJEB31778, sample SAMEA3449160) | human gut metagenome | biome: human gut; feature: human-associated habitat; material: faeces | place: United Kingdom | collected 2010/2012 ...
ATTGTTCTCAATAAAATATGAATATTCAACAGGAGAGCCATCTCTCCCTAATAATGTATCATTGCTTAACAGCGCTTCTTACAATTTAGAAAGTGGTGGAAATTCAACTGTTTATGCATATGAATATAATAACACATTACCATTAGGCTTCTTAATTAATTCAAGTTCAATTGCAAAGATGAACTCTGAAGCCGGTGATCCATTTACAATGCAGAATAACTTTGTAACTTCTGCAGTAAACGGCGGACAGATGATTTTCCATAGATTAAAGACAGACGGTACTAATTCAATTACTGCTCAGTATAATCTTGAAGAAAATGATACAGCTAATAAGAGCGGCACAAAAGTTTATGATATATACTTCTATTGCGAAACATCTGCTGAAACTTTAACTGCTACTGTTTCTAACGGAAGCATTCAGGACAAGTCTTTTGTTTCAAGTAGTGTTACAACTTCTACTTCAAAAACTTTTGATTCTGCTAACCAGAATTATATTTGTCATCTTGGAAATGTTCCTGAAGGTGCAACAATTAGCATTTCCGCAAGTGATAACACAGCCATCTCAGCCATGTACGCTTATGCATTTGATGAAACTGCCTGGGAATATGACTACAATCTTTTAAATGCTAATCCTTATCAGGTAACATCATTTAGCGATACAAAGATTGAAGGAACACTTACAACAGACAAGGGCAATTTGTTATACACTTCAATTCCTTATGACAAAGGTTGGTCTGTATATGTTGACGGACAGAAAGCTAATACAACAGCTATATGCAAGGGTGCTCTTACAGGTGTAATGGTTACTGCCGGAACACACCAGATTACATTTAAATATACTCCTAGAGGATTCTTCCAGGGAATTATAATTTCAATAATTTCACTTTTAATTCTGTTGGGATTAATATTTAAAGACCGCATATTAGAATTAATCACAGGAAAAAAGAAAGGCTCAAAAGTACCTTCAAAAAAATCACAGGTTAAAAAAGCTGTGGCAAATGAGGAGCCAAAAGTTTCAAAATAAGAACAATAATATATTGATTATTTGTAATTAATATTACTAAAAACCACCCGTTGGATTCGGGTGGTTTTCTTATTTTTCTCAAATTACTGTAATAAATTCTAGTCTTCAATTTCATTTTCCTGCTGTTGAAGATAAAACATTGCCTTTTGAGTTTCAATCTCTGTTTTTAATTTTTGTCCAATTGTTTTCAGTTTATTCTCCATAGTCTGCACTTCCTAATTGTGAATCTGAACTCTTATTGTTTGTCTTCTTTTCTCTTTTCCAGTGTTATAGTCAATATTCCACCTGCTGTAATAAAGAAAACTATCATCCACAATGTTATGTTACTGTTCTCGCCTGTTTTTGGAGTATTATCATTCACAGATGTTGTTATGTATTGTGTTTCAGTTTCTGTTGGATTAACCATTGTTATCGTTTCTTCTGTAGTTGCTTCTGTTCTTGAAGTTGTCGATACCTGTTCTACTGTAGTTGCTTCTGTTCTTGAAGTTGTCGGTACCTGTTCTACTGTAGTTGCTTCTGTTCTTGAAGTTGTCGGTACCTGTTCTACTGTAGTTGTTTCCTGATTAGTTGTAACCTGTTCTGTTGTGGTCGTTTCAGGGATAGTTGTTGTAGTTTCAGGAGTTGGCTTTAACTGAAGGGCCTTAATTGCATCTTCAATAGCTTTTGCCATTGCGTCAACTGCTGACTGTTCAGTATAGTCTTTATCGCGAACAACTGCATCTATAGCTAATGTTACCGCTTCAAAATCTATATAATCATCTTTATTTAAAACATTCGCCTTGGCAATAGCTTCATCTACTTTAGAATAATCTGCCTGAAACAGATATTTTTGATTATATGTTGAATATATAAGGCTATAATGAACATTGTCCCAAACCTGTCCAATGATATACATAACTCCTAACTGATTTGAACCGTCAATAATAAATGCCGGATATGTTGGAAAATGAATTTCATCTCTATCGTACAACTTCTGTGGAAGTGTATCTGTGTTTCCGGTTTTAGGATTTATGTAATATATACAAATATCTTCCTGTTTAAATTCTCTTACCTTTCCATCTTTATCTTTCCAGATTCCATCTTTTGATTTTTCATAGTCCTGGCCATCTATTGTAATATTGGTTATATTTGTATTTAATGGTTCATATAGAAGTGCTGTAATATATGTCGGAATACCATCTTTAGACACTATTGAATACTTAGTATCTCCTGTTTTTGAAACATCTGCTAATTCTGTATTTACCAAACCATTCTGCTCATCATTAGAAATCTTATAAATCTTTCCATTATTGTAATATGCTATTCCCGGAATATCAGAATCAATAACTGATGCATATGTACTTCCATCTGTAAGTTTTTTTACATCATTTCCATTGTCTATAGCCATCTTTAATGTGGACGATTTATATTTGCCAAAATAATAATTTTTCTTCACAACTTTTTCAGCCATTACGTCATAAATATTTATCTGCTCAGTTGGTTCATCCCAAACCGTCACTACATCATTACCTACTTTTGCAATTGCATAGGATGATATGTAATTACAATCTCTTGCAAAGACCATTGGAATAAGCCTTCCATTTTCATCAGTACTATTATCTTCTGAATAAAATGTATTATTATCAGGGTTATAGTAAAAACCTTCTATTCCATATGCTTTCTTGTCTTCTGTATCATAGTACACTATCCATGATACAAGAAGCTTTCCATCAATCTCTGTTACCTTCGGAGTATATGTACTAATATTCTCTGAATCATAATAAGAAACATTAGTATTTTTAAATTCAACATTTGATGTACTGTCAAAGACAGCAAGAGATACTCGCATAGATTTTGCAATATCTTCACTGGTACTTGATTCTGTAAACTCTTTAGTAGCATTTGTCCAAACAATTATGCCCTTATCATTACCTGAATATACAAAAGGTTCCATATCCAAAGTACCGTCATCCTCAACAGATACCGGTACTGACCATCTTTCGTCTGTACCTATGGCATACACAACTTCAGGACAATTAATCTCACTCCTATCTCCTTTATCCGTAATGAAAGCCATTATTTTTCTTGTAGTATTAGGAATAGATGTCAACGTTATTTTGTCCTTACTATATGTGCCTTCCTGTAATAACGTATTAGAAACATTACTGTCCTGAGCAGATATTATGGCAGGCATAGTGCCAACTAACAACGCAACAGATAATGTAAGTGCCACAAACCTTCTCTTAACATATTTTACCCTTTTCATAAAACTCCTCCTTTACTTAAACATTTACAATTTCAAAGTTCATTCTTAAGTCTTGTCCGTTTGACTCATTTTTCATATGTAACTTGAAATTAATCCGTATCATCTGTATCTAAAATAATTTTACAATATGAACTTGTGAAAGTAAATACGAACGTTTTGCAAAAGGGAGCATATCATTTTTAAACTTCTCTCTATCTTTTTATATTGTACCGCCAAAGAGAAGATGACTGCAAACAATAGGCAGATTTTCGAAATTTTGCGAGTATAGTGTACAGCGATAAACTTACTGTTTGAGCCGAAGGCGAGTTTAAGTTTTCGCTGTACAATAGACGACGGAGCAAAATAAGAAAATCAACGTGTTTGAAGGCATCTTCTCTCTGCGATACATAAAACAATAGGGAGCATAAAAATTATATGCTCCCTTCTTACAATAATTACTATTTCTTGTTTAGTTCCTTTGAAATCGTGTTGTACACTGTCATTAAATTTACAGCTTTCACATTTTCATCTGTTGACAATTTAATCTTCTTTGCCTGATCATCATTAAAGTCTACATCTATATCTTTCAGATATTTAGAATACTTGTCATTAAAATATGTCTGCTGTGCATTCTTTATGATTTCTTCTTTGTTTTTTTCTGTTTCAGTCTTTAAATAACTGTTTACACAGTATACAAGATAATAATCTTTTCCATCCTGTATAATGCTGCTTATTTCCGAATTGCTTAAGTTAAAAGCACTCTTTTCGTATGTTTTAGTAGCCTCATTTTTCTTTAATGTTTTCTCAAACACGTTATCTTCACTGTACTGCTTTGCTTCTCTGGCAAATGTCTGATAACCACCTTTTACAAGGTCTGTAACTGTTTTAAGTGTACTTTTAATCTTGTCTTCTTTAGTATTGTCAGTATTCATTCTGATGTACTGAATCTTCATTACTCTTGCTTCTTCATCGCTAATCTTTGCGTCTGCTTCTGCTGCCAGTGCATCGTAAACCTTGTCCGCCAAATAATAATTCTTATACAAGCTTTCCACGTTTTCCTGTGAAGCTCCGGTATATTCTTTTTCCTGACTTGTTAAGGATTTATAATACTCTGCCGCTTTAGTCTTAATCATACTGCTTTCATCTGTTGACAGGGAAATATTTCTTTCCTTTGCCATTGAAGCTAATGTATACTGAACTGTTATGTCTTCTTTAACCTTTTGCATTACATATGACTGCAGTGTCTGATTGTCGCTTACTTTGGCATTCCAATCTACTTTGCCACCAAAGTCTGCCTTGTAAGTTCCTGCTGTATCCATAAGAACAAGCATATATTCCTGTTTTAAACATACTTCTTTGTCTATTTTAAACATTTCACTGCTGCCAAGCCCCACTATCTTACCGATAACAGGTGTTTTTGAATTAAAACTGCATCCAGTAAAACTGCTTACTGACAATGCCACAACCAAACCTAATGCTACTATTTTCTTTTTCATAAGTTCTCCTTACATTCGTATTATATCTTCCAAAATCGTATTAACATTCTCTGCTATGTGTTTAGCTGAACGTCTTACCTCACTGTCTGCCCACTGCATTGCATAACTAAAATATGCATGGCCAAACATTTCAATGTCATTGTATCCTCCGCCAAAAACGACTGTATCTTCTTCTGATGAATTAAACACATGCTGTAAAACCTGAATGGCATTACCTTTTGTTACATACTTTGCTGTAAGATATAGCTGTTCAGGGTTGGAAATTGCCACATTTGCATTCTTTGAGAATTTCTTATAGAAATACTCATATGAAGTCTGGTCAAAGCCTTTCTTTGCAAAAATAGTAATCTTGTTAATTTCACCCTTCATTGACTTTGTATCTTTTTCCTTTTCAGGTTCAATTCCCATTGTTCTCAAATAATTAATAAAATCAATATCTCTTGTTGTTACAACTGCATTTCTCTCACCTGAAAATAATAACTTATAATCCCTGTTCTTTTCCAGTTCATTTGCCACTTCAAGACACACAAGTCTGTCCAATGGAGTCTTACTTATAACTTTATCACGATATATAACTGATCCGCCATCATTACATATGTACACAATGTGGTCCTTTGCTTTTCCAAACATAGGATATACTGCGTCATAATTACGTCCTGTTGCCACAGCAAAATAGACGCCTTTTTCCTTTAATTCCATTATCAATTCAATGGTTTCTTCCTGAACCATCTTTTCCCCGTTAGGAACTAATGCTGTTTCTAAATCACTAACTACAAAATTTATCATTACTTCACCATTTATTTTCTTATTTGTTTAACTGTTGAATATTTTCCATAAACATATATGCCTGACATATTCCTGTAGGCCATTACTTTATAATAATACGTCTTTCCTTTCAAAAGTCCAGTATTATTATAAGAAATTTTTGTATGTTTTTTTATTTCTTTTATTTTTGTATATTTTCCTGTTTTACTTTCACTTCTGTAGATAACATATCCACTGGCACCAGCCACCTTTTTCCAATAAAGTTTTGCACCTTTTGCGGTTGACTTTATTGATGTTATTTTCACTTTGGCCGGCTTTGGATATGCCTTTGAAGCCTTAGACTTACTTCCCTTATAAGTTGTCTTTCCAACCTTCTTATACCCTTTTATTTTATAATAGTATTTCTTTCCCGTTACAAGATTTTTATCTTTATAAGACACTGTAGTTCCACTTACTTTGGCTATAGTCTTATATTTTGAACCGGGAGTTTTTCTATATATCCAATATCCTGTTACATCACCAAGTTTGTTCCATGTAAGTTTAATACTATTGTATCCGTTGTTTGTTGCCTTTATTGTAGCTGTTCCCGGTACAACCTTAACCTTACATGTAACTTTTTTACCATTGGCAGTTGTAGCTGTTACTGTACATTCTCCAACTGACTTTGCGTAAACATTTCCTCTTGATGTAACCTTTGCTATTTTTTTGTTGGATGACTTCCATGTAACATTTCCATCTGTTGTATTACTTGGAGTTACTGTAGCCTTTAATTTTTCTTTTGTTCCATTTTTTAAATTTAATGTTGTCTTGTTAAGTTTTATACCTGTTGCATGTATACTTTTTGCCAAAACATTTATTGTTGACACACTACTTTTTCCTGCTGCAGTAAAACCGTGTATTGTTACAGTTCCTGCGCCTATGCCTTTAACATTTCCTGCATCATCTACTGTTGCTATTGCCGGGTTGTCTGACAAATAATAAACTTGTTCAGATGTCTTTAAAGTTGTACGAAGCTTCAATCTTCCTGCTTTTGCAATAGTATATTCACCTTTTAAGTTTATATATGCTGCCGAAACATATCCTGTGTATTTTTTTCCATCTTTCACAAAACTAACTTTGTACCAATACGGATTACTTAGCCATCTTACTCCATATTCAATGTCTGTATTAGAAACTTCTGTAACTGTAACTGCCTGATTCTTTGGTAAAACACCAACTGCATCATACGAAGTTGCAGGACCTTTTCTAACATTTACGTCACTATTTGCCACACCTTTTTTGTTTCCACTTATTCCAAGTGTAATTGTATTACTTTCATTTGGCATATTATTAAATACAGGTATAACAAATGTTTTGGCATGAGCTGCTATTCCAAGGCTTTGGTAAGCATCTGCCGTTGACGCTGCTTCTGATGCGGCACCTGATATGTTAGTCATATATTGGTGTGTATAAATTGAATATGTACCATTGCTCTTCACATTAAATCTTTGAAGATACATAGTATTCTGTCCTGCGTTAATGTACTTTTCACCTAAATACTGTGCCCCACCTAAAATAGATTTCTCTGGTGTGTTCCAAGGTCTTTGATAAGTACTTCCTGACTTTGCCCATTTTAAACCGTTGGCAATTGGATTAGCACTTGATGTAGCTCCAATATTATAAAAATTATAAATTCCTGTATATGGCTTTGAATATGTACCTGTAATACTTCCGCTGGCACCCATTCCTGCGTATTTTGAATTAGCTTTAGAACCAATTTCCTGCAAAATTTTTGAGGCAATATGGTACGCACTTACCTTTGCTGTCTTTGCAGCAGTCATAATCTGTGCTGAATACAAAGTATTAGTTGTCTGATACTTTCCAGCCGTATCAATGTATCCTATATTGTTTTTATACATAAACGAACCCTGAAGTATTGCTTCAACACCTGCCTGTGTCTGAGATGAACTGTCATATGCCAACTGTTCAAACATATATATGTGGTTTTCATCCAAAAAGTTTCTTGGATCCATAAAATATGCCACACAATTCTTTGATGCACTAACCCATGAAGATCCATCTTTTGCTATGTACTTACCTGTGGATGCATTATAATCTCCAGCCAGATTTGACTTTAAATACTTACTATACGCATTCTCTATAAGGCTTCTGTTATGACTTGCCTCATTTTCAACGGCTGTAAAAAAATCCACGCCTGTGTTATCCGGTACAAACTTCCAGTTAGGGTATTTATTATGAAGTTTTCTTAAATATGTTTTATAACTTGCTGGAAAACCATTAATGCTTGTCTCAAAAGCGTCTGCTGCCTTAACTGTTGTATCCACTATTCCTGCATAATTTTCCAAACCTGTAACCAATGCAATAATTAATATTACTGCAAGTATTTTCCGTATTAGTCCTTTCTTCAAATAAATCACCCTATCCTTTGTATAACAAGGTTTATGCCTTAGATGCACGAACCTTTACTCCTTTAGTTCCTCTTTTTCCGATTTTAAGCTTCCTTAAATCAACGGTTTTTCCGTTACATTTTACCACCTCATTATCCCCCGTATCAAGAAGGTAAACTTTAGAAACAAAATCTCCATCATTTAGTTTAATACCCTTAACTCCCAATGTAGCCTTCTTCATTTCAGGCACTTCCTTAAGTGGGAATCTTAAGAATATTCCTTCTTCTGTCTGTAGCACAAGAATCTCTCTTGTATACTGTAATTCCTGTTCCTGCCCTACATCCATTGATGCAGTTGTATCAAACAATTCCATCTGTTCAAAATCTAATGGTTCAAAATCATCTGAGCCACCTGTTAACATTACAGGCATTTCTTCAACCTGTTCTTCTGAAATCTGCTTATTTGATACTCTTGTTATTTTAACTGAAACAACCTCATCATTTTTTCCAAGTTTTGTGGCAAGCATTGTTTTTCTGTTTGTTTCAAACTCACTTCCATCTACTAACTTAATCATACCATTTTTAGTTGTAAACAAAAGTTTCTTATCTTTTATCATATCAAAACTTACAAGTGTCACTATGCTTTCACCTTGGCTACTGTAATTTCCAAGATTATCAATAGGTATCCCTTTCTCCCTAACCTTCTTAGTTGGAATGGCTGATACCTTAATCTGATGAACATTTCCATTATCTGTAAAGATACAAATACTATCTGTGTTCATACATCTGAAATAATATTTATTCTCTTTCGTAACAGATTCAATGTTTCTGTCAAATGCTGCCGGATCAAGAAGTTTTGAATATCCAAACTTATCCTGAACAAAAACAACTTCCTGTTCAACAAAAGCATTCTCATCAAATACAGCTTCCTTGCCATCTTCAATAAGAGTCTTTCTAGGCAATGCATATTCTTTCTTAATGGCTTTAAGATCTTTTTTGATAGTCTTTGTCATTGTTTTTCTATTTCCAAGAATATCCTCATACTGACCGATTTTGTCCATTAGTTCTTCATATTCTTTCTGAAGAGCTAATATTTCAAGTCCTATTAACTTAGATAATCTAAGTTCCAAAATAGCCTGTGCCTGACGCTCTGTAAAAGAAAGATTTCCTGCAAGAATCTCAGACTCAGGATTTTTAAACTTAATATCATCAGTTTTTCCATGTACAAGACATGCCTTAACCTGTTTCTGACTCTGTGAACCTCTGATTATTTCAATAATCAAATCAATAATGTTTGTTGCCTTAATAAGACCTTCCTTAATCTCTTTTTGTTCTAATGCCTTATTAAGAAGTGTTGTATATTTACGCTGTGCCAGTTCATACTGGAAATCAACGTTATATTTTATAATGCTCTTAAGTCCCATAACTTCCGGTCTTCCATCAGCTATTGCTAACATATTTACACCAAAAGTATCTTCTAACTTAGTTTTTTTATATAAAATATTTTTTAATTTTTCAACATCGGCATCTTTTTTAAGCTCTAAAACAATACGAATACCGTTTTCATCTGAGCCGTTTGAAATGTCAACAATGTCTGTTGTCTTTTTTGTTTCTACTAAATCAATTACATCTGAAATAAACTTTCCAATACCTGCACCAATCATAGTATAAGGTATTTCTGTTATAACAAGTTTATCCTTTTCTCTGCCTTTGCCTTTTTCAAATTCTAATTTTCCACGAAGCTTAAGCTTTCCTGTTCCGCTTTCGTAAATGTCCTTTAAGTCTGACTTATTGGCTACAATACCACCTGTTGGAAAATCAGGTCCCGGCATAATCTGTAATAATTCTTCAGTTGTAATATTATTATTATCCATATATGCAATAACTGCATCTACAACTTCTCCAAGATTATGTGTTGGAATGTTAGTCGCCATACCTACAGCAATACCTTCAGCTCCATTAACCAAAATATTTGGTACTCTTACAGGAAGAACTGATGGTTCTTTTTCTGTTTCATCAAAGTTTGGTACAAAATCAACTACATCCTTATCCAAATCTGCCAAATATACATCCTGTGTAAATTTCTTAAGTTTTGCCTCTGTGTAACGCATTGCCGCAGCACCGTCACCCTCAATTGAACCGAAGTTTCCGTGACCGTCAACTAATGCCATTCCCTTTTTAAAGTCCTGAGCCAAAACTACTAATGTTTCATATATTGAACTGTCTCCATGAGGATGGTACTTACCCATTGTATCACCAACAATACGGGCTGACTTACGATGTGGTTTATCATAATTAAGACCTAACTGGTCCATTGCGTAAAGTACACGTCTTTGTACAGGCTTAAGTCCGTCTCTTGCATCCGGAAGTGCTCTTGCACAAATAACACTCATGGCATAATCTATATAGCTTTTCTGCATTACTTCAGAATACTCTGTTTTTATAATCTGCTCTGCCATTTATTTCTCCTAAATATCTAATTCTGCGTCTGTTGCGTGAGTATAAATAAAATTACGTCTTGGTGCAACTTCACTTCCCATTAACATACTTGTTACATCTGATGCCATTTTTGCATCTTCAATTTCTACCTGCTTCAAAATTCTTGTCTCCGGATTAAGTGTAGTTTCCCATAACTGTTTTGGATCCATTTCACCTAAACCTTTATATCTTTGAAGTGTAAATCCTGTATGATGTTTTCTATATTTTTCTAATGCCTTATCATCATATAAATACTCGCCTTCCCCCTTCTTAGGCACAACCTTGTAAAGAGGAGGTGTAGCAATATAAATATGTCCATGAGTTATAAGTTCAGGCATAAATCTATAGAAAAATGTTAATAACAATGTGTCAATATGAGCTCCGTCAACATCCGCATCAGTCATAAGAATAATTTTGTTGTATCTTAATTTTTCTATGTCAAAATCATTTCCATAACCTTCAGAAAAACCACAACCAAAAGCATTAATCATTGTTTTTATTTCTGCATTGGCCAATACCTTATCCATTGAAGCCTTTTCAACGTTAAGAATCTTTCCTCTTATTGGCATAATAGCCTGTGTCTTTCTGTTTCTTGCGCTTTTAGCTGAGCCTCCGGCAGAATCACCCTCCACTATAAAGATTTCACATTCTTCCGGTTTTCTGCTTTCGCAGTTTGAAAGTTTACCATTACTGTCAATTGAAAACTTACTTTTTGAAAGAAGATTTGTTTTTGTTCTCTCTTCTGCCTTTCTGATTTTTGCTGACTTTTCAGCACAACTAATTACATTTTTTAATGTTTCTAAGTTTTTATCAAAGAATAATGTAAGCTGTTCTCCGGCAATTGATTTTGTTACCTTTTCGGCATCCGGGTTATCAAGCTTAGTCTTTGTCTGTCCTTCAAATCTTGGATCAGGATGCTTTACTGCAACTACAGCCACAAGACCGTTTCTTACATCAGCTCCCGTAAAGTTATTATCTTTCTCTTTTAATATACCAAGTTCTCTTGCATACTGATTAATTGTAGAAGTCAAAATTGACTTAAAGCCTGTAATATGTGTACCACCTTCCTGTGTATAAATATTATTACAGAAACCTGAAATATTTTCTGTAAAATCATTAATATACTGGAAAGCAACTTCTACTTCTATGCCGTCTTGCTCTTTCTTAAAATAAATAATGTCAGTAACTTTTTCCTTCTCTTTGTTCATATCGGAAATAAAAGCCTTAATTCCGTTTTCTTCGTGGAAAGTTACTTCTTCTTCCTCTCCTACTCTTTTGTTTATAAAAATAATTGTAAGGTTAGGATTTAAATATGCTGTTTCATGCAATCTGCTCTTAATTGCATCAGCCTTAAAATATATTTTTTCAAAAATCTCTGCATCAGGGAAAAATGAAACTTTAGTTCCTGTATCATTCTTTCGGCACTTTCCTGCTTCTTTTAAATCATAACAAACCTTTCCCTGTTCATATCTCTGGTTGTATATTTTTCCATCTCGTTTTACATTAACTTCAAGCCATAAAGATAATGCGTTAACAACTGATGAACCAACTCCGTGAAGACCTCCGGAAATCTTGTAGTTTCCATCTCCAAATTTACCACCTGCATGTAAAGTTGTAAAAACAACTTCGACTGCAGGTCTTCCAACCTGTTCATTAATGTCAACCGGAATTCCTCGTCCGTTATCTTCAACTGTAGCTGAACCATCTTTTTCAAGTGTTACTGTAATCTCTGAACAGTATCCTGCCAAATGTTCGTCAACTGAGTTGTCCACTATTTCATATATTAAATGGTTTAATCCTTTAGTTCCAACACTTCCAATATACATTCCCGGTCTTTTTCTAACCGGATCCAGTCCTTCCAGTACGGAAATGCTATTGCCATCATAATTATTTGCCATTATATTACTACCTTCTGCTATTATTGCTGTTATTTTTTTATTATTTTTCTACTATTCTTTAGTAGCTCTGCTTATGCCAAATTCTATTTCTGTCAAATTCTATTTTTTCTTAAAAAATCCACTTCCAAAATGTTTACGAAGTAGTCTGTCCTCATTTTCAAAATGGGCAAAATCATTAAATCTTTCAACATGATATGTTTTGCTTTTTTCATCATATAAAAGCTGTGAAATACTGCAGTTTTCAATCTGTCTTCCAACTGCAAGCCAGTTCTTATATGGAGCACCCATAATTCCTGTAACCAATGCTCTAAGCACACCACCATGAGTAACTATACAAATATTTTCATAGCCTTTCTCAAGGCTGTCCTTTACTATGTCATCAAGTCCTGCCTTAGCTCTTTCATAAACCATCTGGCAGTTTTCTCCATCAGGATAAGTCATATCTGTTGTCATGGTTGAACGCTGTGCAAGATAGTCACCATATTTTTCATCAATGGCTTCATTAGTCATACCTGTCATTGCACCAAAGTTAGCTTCCTGAATTCTTTCTTCAATTACTCTTGGCTTATTAAGATACTTATTAATAATGTCTGCTGTTTCTTTAGCTCTTATTAACTGACTTGAATATACAGCATCAATATGATATGTCTGTAATCTTTTTCCAACAAGGTCTGCCTGCTCTCTTCCTTCCGGTGAAAGTTCAACATCTACATTGCATAATTTACTATTCTGTCTGCCATGTCTAATTAAATAAATATTCATTTTGCAATCCTTCCTCATCTATGCATATTGATACATGTTCTTTGGTATAACCTTTTTATGTCCTTAATATGCTATTCCTGTATCTTATCCTTATTATTACTGCTTATCAATATACTTAATCATTCCGGGTCCCAGCTTGTCTGTTGGTCTTGCTATAAAACCAAACTTCTTATAGAAATTTTCTCTCCCCACTGCACACATTAAATCAAGCATAATTCTTGTTCCAGGCAACTGAATCTCTTCAACATAATTAATCAGGCTTTCGATAATCATCTGACCTATGCCCTGTCCCTGATATTCGGGAATTACAATAAGGTCCTGTATATAACAGATTACAGCTCCGTCACCTACGATTCGCCCCATTCCAATAGGCTTGTCTCCATCGTAAGCAACCACAGTCAAAAGACTTCCCTTAATAGCTGCTGCCGCCTGCTCCTTTGTAAGACTACGCCAGCTTACAGCCGTTCTTAATTCTAAATATGTTTTTACATCTAATTCGTTATCTTTTAAGTACATTGTTTTTCCCTTTTTAGCCATTTTAACTAATATATTATACACTAGTTTTCCAAGGGGTTCAAGGGTGAAGAAGCTTTATCAGGTTCCGAAATAGGAGAAATGCATATAGTCTCGTCTGCTTCCCCACAGTCCCCTTTCAAAACCGTATTTTTCTAATATTTTTACCAATTTGCAGTTTAATGGTATGGAATATTTGTTTTTCTTTGGTTTCCAAAATGAACCTGCCAAAACTTTTTTCCCATCTATCATATAATTTTCATTTGAGTTGATGTCAAAGGCAAGTCCAAGACAATGTTCTGATGTTGAACTGTTTCCACGCCAGTTGTAGCATCCCATTTCATGTATTGGAAATCTTTCTTTGCTTTTGTATATTTCTTTAAACATTTCTTTTACCGATGGTGCAATTCCTTTGTTTACTGTTAAATAGAATTTTCGTGTAAACTTTCTTCCTCCCTGCTTGTCCCATACTTTTACAGCTACTGTTGTCACATGTTTGCCTGCCTGTTTTGCATTTTTATATTTTTTATAGTATTTCTTTCCAAAAATACGTTTGCATCTGCTTTCATATGACTCGTTTTTGTATGTAAAATAATCGCAATATTTTTCAAATGGACTCATTTCTCCAAGAAGTTTTTTGCCCTTGTAGTTTTTGTATGCCTGTATTTTATAATAATAAGCAACTCCATTTGTTAATTTCTTGTGTGTATATGTTAATTTGTTTCTACTATTGTATGTTTTTAATTTTTTATAACTTCCATCAATTTTCTTAGAATAATAAATTATATATCCGTCAGCTTCACTATTCTTTTCCCATATTATTGTGTTTGTCCTTTTCTTTTTTGATGTTGCACTCTTTACCTTTGTTCCATTAATTGTAACCTGACAGCTTTTATAATTTGAAAAATCACCATAAAACGTTCCTTCAGAATATGTAACATATGGTCTGATTTTATAATAATATGTTTTTCCCAATTCAAGATTTTTTTCAGTAAATGTTGCCTGTGATTCATTCTCTTGCCACCAAAATATTTCCGACTTATTTTCAATATTGGAAATCCACTTGTACTCACCGTCGACAGATTCACTTCTGTATATTGCATAACCTAAACAATCCTCCGTTTTGTTCCACATAATTGTTACGCTATGATTATTTCCCGCTTTTGCTTCAGTTATTGTAGGAATTTCTAATGGATTTACTATTCCTCCTGTATATACCGGATTACTTTCTATTTCTCTCTCTGTTTCATAATCTGTATACACCGTTGTTATTTTATAATAATATGCCATTCCTTTATTAGGATAATATTCAGTGTAACTATAATCAGGTGTCGTTGTAACATATTCATATGTTCCGTCTTTTGATGTTGCACAATAAATTTTATACTCCTGTCCTTTTAATTCCTCGGATGTTCTCCATCTTATTACAAAATTTTCATTTTCCATCTGACTACTTGTTATAATTGGTGCTACTAATTTAATATCTTGCGCATATACATTTCCTTTTATTCCCAAAATGCATATAACAGCCCAAAATAATATCATTGCTTTTTTTATGTCCTTAGTCATTTGTTTTTTCACTTTCTCCTTCTTTTGATTATTCTTTACAAATTATACCATATTTTTCTTTATTCTCTCCCAAAAGTTATCAATAAAAATCATCATTAAATTTATTCCAAAAAATATTACTACCAACATAAAAATATAACTCATACACTTCTCTGTTCCTATTTTTTCATAATTTAAGAAAAAATATGGATATTTGGGTACATTGATAAACTCTGCCTGACTGTTACATTTGCATCTTATAAAAAAACTGATTATATATACTAGTGGAAAAAGAAGCCATGTAACAGCATATCTCCACCTAAACAATCCTTTAGGTTGAAACAAAATCCAATCTAAAACAAACATAAAAGGAACCACATAATGAGCCAAAATGCTTTCTATTGGAAGTCCAAAAATCCATATACTATTGTTTGTCTTAGTGAACGGATATCTGGGTCTAAATCTTGGTCATACATTATCCCTGCTTTTTTCGCATCTTGTAACATTTCTGCTTTTGTACTACTTAAGTTGTATGTAGCGTGCTCTGTAGTGTTTTTTATAGCTCTAACTTTACTTCTA
>ERZ824522.1408-NODE-1408-length-15521-cov-5.997866_pt1 | contig 15521 bp, 13 predicted proteins | sample MGYA00519935_ERZ824522 | MGnify/ENA primary metagenome ERZ824522 (study PRJEB31778, sample SAMEA3449160) | human gut metagenome | biome: human gut; feature: human-associated habitat; material: faeces | place: United Kingdom | collected 2010/2012 ...
TACTCGCTTTCCAGGCGGGCCAGTTCAACCACTCCTGCATCTCTCCGAAAACGCCCCCAAAAGTACGCAATATTTCCCGATTCTGCAAATGACGGCCGTTTTTTCTCCTTTCGGGATCCGGGTGTCCGCTCCGTTTCGGTCCGGTGGTGTCTTGCCCTCCGCTCCGTTTGCCGTCCCCGGAAGGAACCGGATCTCTGCCGATTCCGGGGAAACGAAAACGGGACGACCCGCGGACCTTCCGTTTTCCAGGCGGAGAGAGGCAGCATCGTTGGACTGGCTCACACCAGTATCTACCGACTATGTACTATATCGGTTGGAGCGTATCGCCGAACAGATACCGCACGTGCGTCCGGTATCATTCTCTTTTTGGAAGCAAACCTCTTCCGAGCCGGTCTTCCGGTGGCAGGCGATAGTGTTCCGCTGTCGTCTCTTGTCCTGTTTACTTGCAGGAAGGAGGAATAAAGATAGCGCTGTTGAAAAGAGAATGCAACGTTGTCGCTTTTCCCAACGTATCGGGCGAATCTGGGTTAGCGATTTTATGGCTAAATATTCGGCTTAAATAAAGCGCAGTACCTTGTACGGCCTCGCCGGAATTTCTGAAAAGGGCCTCCGGAGAGGTTGTATAGTTTGTCTTTGAATTTTAGCGTCCGAGGAGTTCTCCTGCAACCGTACGTGTGAGACTCATGCTGTCGTCATCAAGTTCACTGCGCCAGTACATGCCGCCTCTGAGACCTTTTTCCTTGATATAGTCACATTTGATTTTCAACGATTTCGAATTTTCATATCCGACGATGAGGGTGCCGAGACTGTCAACGATATAAGGAACGCAAGCTATCGAGTCCCAGCGCTCTTCCATGCCCTCGGCCGCCAGATTGCGGTTCACGATATCGCGGTAATCGGTCCAACCCTTGAAATCCTTGTCGTTACCGCGACCGTAGAACGCAAGGCCGAGAACCATGTCCTTGTAGTCAAGACCTTTTGTTAGGAAAGAGTCGATTGACTCCTCAATCGTCGAAACTCCGGCCAGCTCCGAGCGGCGCAACGCAGTGTGATGATAGGGAGCCTGCCAGCCCATGTCGTAGGTCATCAGATTGACATAATCAAGATATTTCATCGCTTCGCGCATGTCGAAACCGTTGCCGAAAAAGCCTGCTGCAGCCGAAACCACTTTATCTCTGCCGAGTGCGTTGCGAACGTCGCTGAAAAGACGGATGTAGTTGGCCTGCTCTTCTTCATTGGCCGGAAACTCCCAGTCGAAATCAACCCCGTCGAGTTCATATTTGTCCACAATGCGTTTACAGTCAGTTGCAAATGCCAGACGAAGCGAGTCACGGCCTGTCATCTCTGCCCATCCAGATTCGGCTCCTGCGCCACCCATCGAAAGTATGACTTTAAGTGCCGGATTCTCTTTTTTGAGATTGAGTATCCGCTGAAGGCGGGGTATGTTGTTGATCTGTACGCCATCGTGGGTCCGATTGGGGATGGCGGCAAGATAATTTATGGCGGTCACCATATTGGCTGGCGGCAGTTTGCCCTCTTCTTGCCACACGTAGGCGATACATTCGTATTCGGGTTCGGCGGCCTTTCCTGAAGTCCTTTTGCACGAAACCGCGGCACCCATGAGAACAAGTGCAGCGAAGCCGATCGAAATCTTTTTTATCTTTATATTCATCATATTAATGTATTATATCAGTTAAATTTATTCGTCTAAACCGAAAAATGCACGAACCGCTGCGTATGCAAACCGTATGTTGTAGGGATGGAATTCGATGTAAACAAAACACTCGGTTTTACATTATTTGATGTAAAACCGAGTGTCTGTTTCGTAATTTGCTGATTTTTAGCGTTTATTGCGGAGAGAGAGGGATTCGAACCCCCGGTACAGTTGCCCGTACACCGCATTTCGAGTGCGGCCCGATCGACCACTCCGGCATCTCTCCTTGAAGATCGTTCCCCGAAACCATCGTTTTGGGACTGCAAATATAGACATATTTTTTATATCCGCGCATTTTCGGACGGAAAAAATTGCGTCCGGGCGAAAAAAAAAGCTCCGGACGGGGGCGTTTGCCCGCCCCGGGTTGCTTCCGGTTCCGGAATAATTCCTATCTTTGTCCCGAAAGGACCGCCTGCCGGGAGCAGTATTTCGCCGCCGGGAGCGTTTATTGAACAGGGGAGCGACAGGAATACTAAAACCGGTACGGTTTTCGTTTTCTCCGAAAGAACCCACGCAAATCGAAGTGTGTTATGAAAACGTTGAATCTTTGGATCGGGGCCTTCCTGGCGGCCGCGGGGCTTGCGGGCTGTTCGTCTGCCTATTACGCCTCTTCGGGATACGCCTCCGACGACCTCTATGCCCTGCACGACCGGACGCAGATCGCCCGTAAGCAGCAGGCGCAGGCCGAGGCGCGCAAGGCCGCGGCCGAAGCGCGCCGCGCCGAATGGGAGGCCCGGCTGGCCGAAGCCGAGGCCGCAGCCGCCGAAAACGGATATTACGAATACGACGCCAATCCCTACCGGAGCGTGCTGGCCGACGATTACGAGAGCGCCTATGCCCGCCGGCTGCGCGGCTTCGAGTCGCCGTCGTACAATATGCCCTCGAGCTATATCAACGCCCGTTACAGCCGGGCGTTCGACTACGTTTCCGCCTACGATCCGGCCTTCTATAACGTGATCGTGATGGGCGACGAGGTGTGGGTCGAGCCCAAATACATTACCTCCATGTTCGGTACGTGGGGGCGGCCCGTCGTCTTCCTCGATCCGTGGTATTACGGCTGGAGTACGCCCGGACTGTCCTTCTCGATCGGCAGTTGGGGCTGGAGTTTCGGCTGCAGCCCGTGGCACGGTCCGTGGTACGGCTCCTGGTACAATCCGTGGTGGGGGCCGTCGTGGGGCTGGGGTCCCGGCTGGCACGGCCACCCGCACTGGGGCGGCTGGGGACCGGGCTGGGGGCCCGGCTGGGGACCGGTCCACCATTACGATCCGAACCGTCCCAATATCGTGCATCGTCCGAGTCGTCCGCCCCGTTCGCAGACGTTCGGAGGCGGTTCGGGGTCGAATATCAACCGGGGCTCGGGCGGCGGCCGCACGTGGCAGTCGGGGGTCTATCAGGGCGGTAACCGCGGCGGCCGCGGCAATTCGTCCCGCGGGACGGTCGGCCGGAACGACCGGAACGACAATCCCTTCGACTGGCGGAGCGGCTCCTCGAACAGCGACCGCACGGGTAACCGGCGCGCCCCGTCGAGCGGCAGTTTCGGCGGCAGCCGCGGCGGCTCCTTCGGCGGCGGAGGCGGATTTTCGGGCGGCGGTTCGCGCAGCGGCGGCTCGACGGGTTCGAGTTCGCGCGGCCGATAGGGTGTCCGCTTTGATTGTCAAACGAAAACACGAGCATTATGAAACGTTCGATTCTGACGGCCGGCGCCGCGCTCCTGCTCTGCGGGAAGCTCGCGGCGCAGACCCCCCCCCAATACGAGTTCGGCGGACTGGCGATGAGCGCCGACGCCCTGTCCACTGCCGATCTGTTCTCGCTTTCGCAGCAGAGTTTCAATTTCGGCACGGCGCGGTCGATGGCCATGGGCGGCGCGTTCACGTCGCTGGGGGCCGACCAGGCTTCGATGGTCATCAATCCGGCCGGCCTGGGCATGTATAACCGCGGCGAAATCGCCGTAACGCCGATGATGACCTTTTCGCGGGCCGAAACGCCCGCGGGTCTGACTCCCTCGGGGGCCATGCCTTTCCGGAGCAACGGAAAGAACCGCTTCGCCTTGGGCAATATCGGCGGGGTCTTCAACGTGTACGAGGGGACCGGGCGGCTGCTGAGCGTGAATTTCGGCGTCGGCTACAACCGGCTGGCCGACTACAATTACAGCTATTCGTTCGAGTTCGCAGGCAGCAACCGGACCTCCTCCATCGCCGACGCCTTCGCCGTGCAGCTCGAAGCGGGCGGCGCCTATGTGGACGACAACGGCACGATCGCCATGAAGCGGGACGATTGGACGGCCACCGACTGGCGGATCGACCCCTTCTTCTGGCCTGCCGTGGGAGCCTACAAGACCTATCTGGTGGATTACGACCGGACCGACAAGCTGTGGTATCCCGGCGAGATCGGCGAGAACGCCACGGTGAACGGCGGCGCTTCGGTGCGGAGCATCGGATCGGCCGGCGAGTTCGATATCTCGATGGGCGCCAATCTGAACAACAAGCTCTATTTCGGCTTCACGCTCGGAATACAGAGCATCTACCAGAAGAAGAGCATCTATTACGGGGAGGGGTATAACTACGGCGGCGGCAACGGTTACAACCTCGACCAGGGCGGCGAGTATGCGGTCGATCGCAACGGCAATCCGCTTGCGAATGTCATGCAGTCGATGGGAATGACGCAGACGGCGACCGTGGAGGGCGCGGGCGTCAATTTCAAGCTCGGCGTCGTTTACAGTCCGGTTCCGAATCTGCGGCTGGGCATGGCGTTCCATACGCCGACGTTCTATTCGCTCGACAGGCGCTACGGGATGTCGATGTCCACCGCCTCGATCGGCGCCACGTCCGAGACCGATCCGCGTCCGCACGACTACACGTCGGACACCGCTTCGGACATTCTGGAGGACTCGGGCGACTCGGGCTGGGAGTTCGTCTCGCCTTCGCGCCTGATGTTCGGCGCCTCCTACACGTTCGGCGACGTGGCGATCGTGTCGGTCGATTACGAGCGGGACTGGTACAACGGCATCCGCGTGAAGAACATGCCCTATTTGGCTTACGGGCCCGCGGCGTCGGACTTCAAGCAGGACATGAAGTACTATTTCAAGGGGTCGAACACCGTGCGCGCCGGCGTGGAGGTGCGGCCGCTGCCGATGCTCTCCGTGCGCGCAGGATTCGGATACAACGGTTCGATGCTGCGCGACGAGCGGACGATCCTCTCCTCTCCGGCGGTCGCCGAGACGACCTACTACACGGCCGGTCTGGGTTTCTCGCTCTCGCGGTCGGTTTACCTCGACGTGGCCTACTGCTACGTGAAGGACACGACGACGCCCTACATGCTCTTCTACGGCAACCGGTATGCGGACGATGAGGCGAAGACGGAGATTTACCAGAGCGAGGTCTATACCACCGACTTCACGCGTCACAACGTGGCGCTGACGCTCGGTTTCAGGTTCTGAGGCGGGAAACGCAGGGTTCCGCTGCCGGGGGTCCGTCCGCTGAGGGCGGACCTTCGTTTCGGAGGGCGGTCTGCGATCGGCGGCGGAGACGGCCGGCGTGGAAATCGTCCGATTTTTTTACTATATTTGCAGTCCGGAACAAACGCAGAAACGAAATAGTTATGGCAAAGGAGCTCAAAGACCTCACCAAGTCGGACGAGAACTACTCGCAGTGGTACAACGACCTGGTGGTGAAAGCCGGGCTGGCGGAAAACTCCGCCGTCCGCGGTTGCATGGTCATCAAACCCTACGGCTACGCCATCTGGGAGAAGATGCACGATGCGCTGGACAAGATGTTCAAGGAGACGGGACACCAGAACGCCTACTTCCCGCTCTTCATTCCCAAGTCCTTCTTCTCGAAGGAGGCGCACCACGTCGAGGGCTTCGCCAAGGAGTGCGCCGTGGTGACGCACTACCGCCTGAAGAACGATCCCGAGGGCAAGGGGGTCGTCGTGGACCCCGATGCGAAGCTCGAGGAGGAGCTGATCGTGCGGCCGACGTCGGAGACGATCATCTGGAATACGTACAAGAACTGGATCCAGTCCTACCGCGACCTGCCGATCCTCTGCAACCAGTGGGCCAACGTCGTGCGCTGGGAGATGCGCACGCGCCTGTTCCTGCGTACGGCCGAGTTCCTGTGGCAGGAGGGCCACACGGCGCACGCCACGCGCGAGGAGGCTGTCGAGGAGGCCGAAAAGATGATCCGCGTTTACCAGAAATTCGCCGAGGAGTGGATGTCGCTGCCCGTGGTCGTGGGCCACAAGTCGCCCAACGAGCGTTTCGCGGGCGCCGAGGACACGCTCACCATTGAGGCGCTGATGCAGGACGGCAAGGCGCTGCAAAGCGGTACGTCGCACTTCCTGGGCCAGAACTTCGCCAAGGCGTTCGACGTGCAGTACGTCAACAAGGAGGGCAAGCTCGAATACGTGTGGGCGACCTCGTGGGGCGTCTCGACCCGTCTGATGGGTGCGCTGATCATGGCCCATTCGGACAACAACGGTCTGGTCCTGCCTCCGAAACTCGCCCCGATCCAGGTGGTGATGGTGCCGATCTACAAGACCCCCGAGCAGCTTGCCGAGATCTGCGCCCGCTTCGGGGCGATTGCCGCAGAGCTGCGCGACAAAGGCATCAGCGTGAAGATCGACGACCGGGACAACGTGCGTCCGGGATTCAAGTTCGCCGAGTACGAACTCAAGGGCGTGCCCGTGCGGCTGGCCATGGGCGGACGCGATCTGGAGAACGGCACGATCGAGCTGGTGCGCCGCGACACGCTTGAGAAGCAGACCGTTTCGCAGGAGGGGCTTGTGGAACGTATCGAGGGGCTGATGGCCGAGATTCAGGAAAACATCTATAAAAAGGCGCTCGCCTACCGCGAGTCGATGATTACGAAGGTCGACACGTGGGAGGAGTTCAAGCGGGTGCTCGACGAGAAGGGGGGCTTCCTTTCGGCGCACTGGGACGGCACGGTGGAGACCGAGGTGGCGATCAAGGAGGCCACGAAGGCCACGATCCGCTGCATTCCGGTCGATGCAGTCGACGAAGAGGGTGTCTGCGTCTTCTCCGGCAGGCCGTCGCATCGTCGGGTGCTGTTCGCCCGCAGCTATTGATTTTCGATTTTATAGGGCATTTTTGCACTTGCTCTCGTGTGGCGCAAATGGGACGTACCGAAGTACTACCCATCTGCGCCGCACTTCGGTTAAGCGCAAACCTGCTCCTCTAAAATCAAAAATAGTTTAGGAGCCGCATTTCGGTTAAATTCAGTTTCGTGATAATCGAAAAAAAAGCGTATTTTTGAATTTCAATCTTTTGAGCCTATGTCCAGCGAAGCGGAAATCCGGAAACGTAAAATCTACCGCGTGACCTTTGTGGGGTTCGTGGTCAACCTGGTGCTGTCTGTGCTGAAACTTGCCGCCGGAATCGTCGGGCGGAGCGGAGCGATGGTGGCCGATGCCGTCCATTCGTTCTCCGACCTGGCGACGGATGTGGTGGTGATCGCCTTCGCGCGGATTTCCGCCAAGCCCCGGGACGACGGCCACGATTACGGCCACGGGAAGTACGAAACCCTCGCCACGATCATCATAAGCCTCGCGCTGGGGATCGTGGGGGCCGGGATTCTCGCCGGCAGCATCCGCGACATCCGCATCGTGGTCGACGGCGGACTGCTGCCCCGGCCGGGGCTGGTGGCCCTCGTGGCGGCTGGGGTGTCGATCGTCGTCAAGGAGATTCTCTACCGCTACACCGTCCGTGAAGGCCGTGCGGTCGACAGCCCGAGCGTCGTGGCCAATGCCTGGCACCACCGCAGCGACGCCCTGTCGTCGCTGGGGACGCTCGTCGGCATCGCCTGCGCCTATTTTCTGGGCCAGAAGTGGCGTATCGCCGACCCCATCGCGGCGCTCGTCGTGGCGGTGTTCATCTTCAAGGTGGCCTTCGATCTGGTCCGCACGGGGCTGAACGAGCTGCTGGAGCGTTCGCTTCCGGCCGATGTGGAGGAGGAGATTCTGCGCATCGTGACGGCCGATCCCGAGGTGTGTCAGCCGCACAACCTGCGGACCCGCCGCATCGGGGCCGCGATTGCCGTCGAAGTGCACGTCCGCATGGACGGGGCGATGACCGTGGCGCGCTCCCACGCCCTGACGGTCGACATCGAACGCCGCCTGCGCGCCCGCTTCGGCGAGGGCACGATGATCGCCATTCATGTGGAGCCGCTGAAATAGCGGGGCGCGGCCGGGCGGAATCTCATCGGCCGCTTTTGCCGGTTCGCCGGAGGCGCGGGCCTTCATTTTGTCCGCATACGGGATGTTTCTGGCACGGATTTTGTTTGTTTTGGGCGGAAAAAATGTGCCGGAATATTGCCGGCGGAGTAGAAAAATTTGGTATTTTCGGAAAAAGTGCTTATCTTGTCAACGTAAAGCCTCCGAAAATTCCGATGTTTTCAAGGCCCGAACAAGGAATTGTAACGACATCAGACAACTAAAAAAGGATCGCCTATCGGGAAAGAAATCTACTCTTAGTAACTAATTAGGAGACAAGAGTATGAACGTGCAAGTATTAAGTGACCAGGTATTGCTTAATCACTACCTTTCAGGTGACCGTAGTGCCATATCCAAACTCATCGAACGCCATAGCCGCAGGGTGAAGGACTACATCCACATGATGGTCAAGGACTGTGATGTGGCCGATGACATTTTCCAGGAGACGTTTATCAAAGCCGTCCGTGTGATCGACGAAGGCCGTTATACCGATAACGGAAAGTTCCTTTCGTGGATTCTGCGCATCGCGCACAACCAGGTGATCGACCACTTCCGCGCACAGCGGCAGAACAAATCCGTGAGCGAGACCGAAGCCGGCTACGACGTGCTCGGGACGCTGAAGCTGGCCGAGCGTACGGTTGAGGATTCGATGGTCTGCGAGCAGATCGAACGCGACGTGCGCGCGCTGGTCGAACTGCTGCCCTCCGAGCAGCGCGAGGTGGTGATCATGCGTTACTTCTCGGGCTTGAGCTTCAAGGAGATCGCCGAACAGACCGACGTGAGCATCAACACGGCGCTGGGGCGCATGCGCTATGCGCTGATCAACCTGCGGCGGATGATCAAAGAAAAAAATCTGATCTTGAGCTGACCCCGCACAATATTCCCGAATGGGTTGCGTTATATAAATGCAAGCAAGTTAAAACCAAAGCCTATGGAGGATATTGACAAAAACGAGGTTTCAGACAACGGCATCTCCGAGGACGAAGACTTGATGATGCGGGAAGTGATACAAGGTGACGCTGATTTATGTTATCTGCACCACTATCTCTCGGAAGTCTTCCGAAAAGGGGATAATTTTTAAGGGTTAATTTTTGATGGGGAAGGGCGCCGGGAGGCGCCCTTCATTTTAGGGCTTTCAGGCCCGCTTTTTGTTCCTCGTCTCTAAAATTGACCGACTATGAAATTGAGTAACGCAAGCTTGCGGGTCTGGGACTACGGCAAGTGTTTCCGTTTTTATGCCTGTGAAGCCCTTGCCGCAAAGGGTGTCGGGTTTGTCGATCGCCCGTCCGACATACCCGGTTGGGGAGTGCGGGCCGTTCGTTTGAGAGCCCCGGAAGAGAGTCAGATCGAACTTTTCACCTTTTTTGGAATAATCCCATGACACGGATACGGATCAAACGGGTTTACGAAGCGCCGGCGCCGGACGACGGCTGCCGCGTGCTGGTCGACAGGCTCTGGCCGCGGGGCGTACGCAGAGACGCCCTGCATTGCGACGTCTGGGCCAGGGACCTTGCGCCTTCGGCCGGACTGCGCAGCTGGTATCACGCCGACCCCGGGGACCGCTGGGAGGAGTTCCGCCGCCGGTACACCGACGAGCTGCGTGCGTCGCAGGCCGTGCGGGAGTTCGTCCGCGGAATCGAAGGTGTGGACACGGTGACGCTGCTCTACGCCTCGAAAAATGCGGCGGAGAACCATGCGCTCATCCTGCAGGAGTATTTGCAGAGAGCTGCCGGAGGGGCTACAACCGCGTGATCTTCGCGATTTTCGCCTCGCCCTGCCCCGGCAGCGGCTGGAAGACGATGATTTCGGCCTCGTAGGTTTCGAGGCCGGGCGTCGTGGTTTTCGCCGTGCAGATGAAGCGGTAGTTGGTTCCCGCCACGACCTGCGTGGCGACGCTCTCCGGGGTGTAGCTTACGCCGGTCATGCCGGTCGTCGCCCGGCGGAACAGTTCGCGATCGGACGCTTCGAGAGGCCGCTGCCCGGTATAGCCGCCGCACAAAATCGTTTTTTCCTGTTGCTTTTCGGTCCGTTTTTCCGGACTTCCGCATGCGGTCAGCAGCATGGCCGCAAGTGCTGCAATCGTTAATTTCAACATCGTCAGGGCGTTTTAGGTGCGAAAATTACTGATTTTCCGCCGAAAAGCCAAATAAACCGCGTGCAGGTGCCCGGACGCCGCGGTTCCGGGCCTGGGCGTTTCGGTGTTTTAAGGTTCGGTGTGTTATATATGATACGTGTATTTTTGTGTTTTATGTCCAGTTTTGCACCGTTAATTGTCTGAAATGGCGACGGGAACAGACTTTTGGGCCGGTTCGGACATGTGCAAACACGAATCAATTTGTGTGTCTATGAATATGAATAAGAAGATCCTTCCGGCGCTTCTTTTGGCCGTGTGCTGCTGGGCCGGAGCGTCGGCGCAGCAGGTGGCTGTGAAGACCAATCTGCTTTACTGGGCTGCCGCGACTCCGAATGTCGGGGCCGAGGTGGCCGTCGGGAAGCATTCCACGCTGGGATTCTCGGCCAACTACAACCCCTGGACCATCGGTTCGGACAATAAGATCCAGCATTGGTTCATCCGCCCCGAGTACCGTTACTGGGTGACCGAGAAGTATACGCGCCTCTTTTTCGGGGTGCACGCCATCGGCGGCAAGTTCGAGGTCGGCGGCTTCAAGCTTCCGTTCATCGGCGACAAGGTATTCAAGGGGTTGCAGACCAACTATTACAAAGGTTCGTTCGTCGGCGCAGGCATCAGCATCGGTTACCAGTTTTACGTCAGCCCCCACTGGAACCTCGAACTTTCGGCCGGCGCCGGACTGGCCCGCCTGAGCTACCATGCCGAGCCGGTCAGCGGCCCGAAGCGCAGTTCCTACGTCGACTCCAAGCGTTTCCTGCCGATCCCCACCGAGATCGGCGTAACGTTCGTCTACCTGTTCAACTCCAAGAAATAAACGATGCGTCCCATGAAAAAATACTGCTTCCTTTTCGTATTTCTCGTTGCGGCGCTTTCGCTCCGCGCCCAGATCGTGGGCGATGTCGCCGTGACGCGCAAGGTGCTGGCCGAACGCGGCGGCGAGCTGCACATGGTGCTGGAAATATCGGTGTCGCGCAAGGCCGTGACCCGCTCGCAGAGCTGGACGATCCTGCCCGAGCTGAGCACCCCCGACCGCAAGTCGGTGAAACTCTTTCCCCACATCCTCATCAACGGCCGCTATCAGCAGCACATGCAGGAGCGTCGCCGCCGTCTTTCCGGCGCCTACTGGGCCGAGCGGCAGCCCTATATGACGATCAATGCCGATAAAAAGACCGATCAGGTGTTCCGTTACGAGATGAAGGTGCCCTACGAGAGCTGGATGGCCGGCGCCACGCTGGTGCTGCGCCAGGTTCAGACCTCGCCCGGCGGCGTCAGGCGGGTCTTTACGGTCGATGTGAACGGTGCGGTGGACGTTTCCCGCAAGTAAATGCCTGCCCGGATGATGAAACAGCGCGAATGGATGGGGTATGCGGCGGCCGTTCTTGCCGCGGGCGCATTCCTGGCCGGGTGCGGAAATATCCGCAAACTGGTCAAGAGCGATCCCGAAGTGGGGGTGCACCTCCCGGCCCGGTCGGCACAGAACCCCGTGGCGCAGGCCGCCGATACGGCCCGCACCCAGAAGATCATTACCTACCGCAAGCAGGACGGCACGGAGCTTTTCATTACGCCCGTGGACGTCGATTCGCTGTCGGGCGAGAAGATGATGTCGGTGGCCATCGACGAGGTGGTCATTTCGGCCTCGAACCGCCGCAATCTGGTGGAGCGCAACGGCAAGATCAACGTCGAGTTCGTCGTGTCGGTCCCGCAGGAATTGCAGGCCCGGAACTGGCAGCTGGTCGTCGATCCGCAGCTGCTCAAGGGGGCGGACACGCTGGCGTTCGATCCGCTGGTTTACAGCGGCGACCGCTTCAGGACGATGCAGCGGCGCGAATATGCGCGTTACGACGACTATCTCGGACGGATCGTCGACAGCGCGGATTACTTCGAGCGGTTCGGCGACAAGAGAGCCTATGCCCGCTATATGGACCGCGTGGCGGAGCAGCGGACGAAGTATGCCGACGCCGAAGCCCGTCTGGAACGGATGACGCCCGAGGAGGCGATGTTCGACAGGCAGGTGGGATGGACGACGCGCGGGGAGCGTCGCCGGCAGTACGCCCGGCTGCGCCGCTACGTCACGGCGACCGACCGCAAGGTGCGGGAACGGACCTCCTACACGCCGGACGCCAGCGACAAGTTCGACCATCTGAACGACTATTTTGCGCCGCGTTACCGGCATGCCTATACGGGCGACGACGTGCTGCCCGGCGGCGGGATCTACACCCGTGTGCAGGGCGAATACCCGGTCGACGGGGGCCGTGAACGCGAGGCTTACATCCGTTCGCTGACGGAGAATCCGGGGCGCGTTTACGGCGAGGTCTATACGGCCGACGATGCCGGGATACGCACGCTGGCGGGCCGGCGGCTCGCCTACACGGGGCTGCGCCGTCCGGAGGTCGAAGGGCTGCTGCGCGAAACCGGAGACAGCGCCGCCCGTGAGAATTACCGCATCCGCAAGGAGTATGCCGCCGACCGTCTGGCGGCGCTGAACGCCCTCGATACGGTGGAGGTGCGGCGCGGCATGCTGCGCGAAGGAGAGCTGCGGCGCAATTACGAGCGGGCCGTGAACAGTCCTGCGGCTTTCGCGCGCCTGGTGCGCCATCCCTATTATGCCGACGCACGGCTCGACACGGTGATCTGCCGGCCCGACGGGCGGATCGACTATTATTACACCGAGCAGGTGCAGGCCGACGAAAACACGTCGAAACTCTATCTCTGTCTGGCCGGGGAGGTCGAGGACCGGAGCGGCCGCACGCACCGGATCACCCGGTCGGACACGCTGACCTACAACGTGGCCTCGATGACCACGTTCCTCGACGAAACGACGCGCTACATGCAGCGCATCGTGCTGCGCGACGCCGAGGCCAACGCGCGCTTCTTCTTCACCTTCCCGTCGGGCAAATCGACCCTTGTGGACACGCTGACCGCAAATCGCCGTCAGATCGCCGCCGTGCGTTCGCTGACGCGCGGCCTGATGACCGATCCGGTCTACATCATCGACAGCATCACGCTCCGCGCCACGGCTTCGCCCGAGGGAACCTGGCAGGTCAACGAGCGGCTGGCCCGCGAACGCGCCGAGGCGCTGCGCCGGGTGCTCGTGTCGGAGTTCCGCACGCTGTACGACTCGCTTCGGGTGTCGGGCAGCTATACGCTCGACGAGAACGGACGGCAGGTGCTCGACAGGTCTGCCGGGGAGCAGCTTCCCGACCTGCCGAACCTGCTGCGCACGAAGTGGCTGGCCGAGGACTGGGACGAACTCTGCCGGCTGGTAGCTGCCGACACGCTGATCGCCGACAAGCAGGAGGTGCTGGCCATGATGAAGTGGGAGGGCAATCCCGACACCCGCGAATGGCGTATCCGGATGAAATATCCCAAGGCTTACGAGCGTATGCGCCGGGTGATCTACCCGCAGATGCGCGCCGTGGATTTCCGGTTCAACCTCCACCGCCGCGGCATGAAGCAGGATACGGTCTACACGACCGAGGTCGATGCCGAGTACATGCATGCCGTGGAGCTGCTCAAAAAGCGGCGGTATGAGGAGGCGCTCACGATCCTGCGTCCCTACGAGGACCGCAATACGGCGCTGGCCTACATGTCGCTGGGGTACGATGCCGCGGCGTACCGCATTCTGCGCGCTGAGCCGAACGCCGCTTCGACGCCCGACATCCAGTACATGCTGGCCATCCTTGCGTCGCGTCTGGGCGACGAGGAGCAGGCCGTGACCTATTTCCTGCGCTCGGTGGAACTGCGCGAGAACCTGAAGTTCCGCGGCAATCTCGATCCCGAAATCTCCCGTCTGATCCGCAAATACGGGTTGTTCCGGGAGGATTTCGAATAGATGCCGCCGGAGAGATGAAAACCGGGACGCTCCCTCGTGGGAGCGTCCCGGTTTTTTCGTCGCCGGACGTGTCAGCGGCCGCTGTGGAGGCAGTGGTGGGCGTTGCGGAGCTGGAGGGCCAGCGAGAAGGCTGTGATGCCGGCCAGGAGCAGCGTGATGCCGACCCAGACGATGACGGCCGTCGTGCCGATGACCAGCGGCTGGAACAGAATCCACAGTGAGCAGAGCAGCAGCAGCACGCCCGTGAAGATGGTCCAGCCCGAACCGGCGATCTCCAGGGCGCTCATGTCGCCGCCCAGTCCGATGGCGCTGAAACCGCGCATCATCAGCCAGAACCCGAGGAAGATGGGCAGCGTGGCGGCCGAAAGCCCGACGTTGAAGATCAGGATGATGCCGAGGATGATCTCGATGATCCCTCCGGCCATCATCCAGCCGCGGCCCGTGATGAAGTGTTTGTTGGCCGAGGAGAGCACGACCTCCAGGATGCCCGAAATCAGCATCAGCCATCCGAAGACGAGCGACATGCCCAGGTAGCTCTGGGCAGGGTAGACGAAAATCAGCACGCCGACCGCGAAGAGCGCGATGCCGATGATCAACAGCAGCCACCAGTAGCGGACGGCCTGTTTCGAATTTTCGATCAGTGAGGAAAAGTTGTTCATGGTATGAGGAATTTCTTCCTCTCGGAGCAATTTGCGTACCAGAGCCGTCGGGCCGCATACGCGGAAAAGGCCGGACAATCAGCCGGATGCCGGGCAGGGAAGCCGCGGGGCGCAGGGACGGGTTTCGGATTGACGCGGCGGGACCCTGATTAGCGGGGCAGGGTTCGGGTTGGCGGTCCGGGGCGGACTGGGTTGCCGGGATACGGTGGGGCGGGGAGAACCGCTTCGCCGATTTCGGGACGGAGATACCTGCTGTTTCGAAGCGCATCCGTTATGTTTTTCAAAGCGGAGAGCTGGAGCGCGAGGCGACTGTTTCCGAAATGGTTCGTCCGCTCATCTGGAAAGAGATCATATTTATATATAGTATATTTTATTCCATCCTTGTTTTTGGTTTGGCGGAGCAGTTTCGAAGCGGTCGCTCTGCCCGATTTCGCCGTCGGTCTGAAGTGCGAATCTGTTCTTAAAATGCGTATTTTGCAAGACTTTTTTATGCATTTAGAGCGTAATTGCTGATGATTTTTTTGCGAAAAATTAATTAGGATAAAATCTTTTTATTATTTTTGCGGCAGAGAGAATCCTCTTTCCTCGTCAAATCGCGAGGGGGGGGGGGATTTTTCCTTGGCGCCGTTCTCGTGTCAAGTCGATAAAATCCCGAAAACTCGATAAGTAATTTTTCTGGAATCCGTCCAGGGTTTCATTTTGTAGATTGTATCGACTGTTTTAAGTATGGCATTTCATTATGCTTATCACATCCGAAAGCCAAACCGGGAAGCCGGTTCATTAAATCTCATCCTATGAAAAAGTTGTACCTATCCTTTCTGGCCATGCTTTGCATGGCAGGAGCGTCCGTACTGAATTCATGTTCGGACGACGATTCCACTTCATCCGGCAACCCCGACATGCCAGAAAGCGGGAATGCCCTGATCTGCAACGGTGTCGTACGGGAAATCAAATCCGCCG
>ERZ824522.1424-NODE-1424-length-15387-cov-2.801787_pt1 | contig 15387 bp, 7 predicted proteins | sample MGYA00519935_ERZ824522 | MGnify/ENA primary metagenome ERZ824522 (study PRJEB31778, sample SAMEA3449160) | human gut metagenome | biome: human gut; feature: human-associated habitat; material: faeces | place: United Kingdom | collected 2010/2012 ...
TTATTGCTGAAAAAAAGGGATGTAACACTATGGTAAGTTTCACGGAATAAGGTATCTTTAATGCTCCACAGATCGCACTTGGTAAACCGACGACGGAAAACGAGAGCGGAACATTGACAATTCTTACCAAAGGTACGATGACAAAATTAAAGAAATCCACGATGGATTTTGATGGGGAAAAGTATACGGAATATGTTCCTGATGCCAATAACACAGCAACTTCCGGTATTTATGCGATCACGTATGGAATCGGAGATCAGAAGATTGGAGAAGCATCGATCACATTTGATCAGAACAATTTTGTATCCGGCGCGGAACTGAGCGGAAGCGTTTCCTTCCGTAATACCGGAGATGTGGCGATTCGAGGAAGCAAGGCAAATCCAATCTATATCACATTGAAGGCAGCAGGCAAAAATGGCAGTGCGGCAGCAGAACTTGCACAGTGGAAAGTAGAGAGCAATATTCTTGCCGGACAGCAGGTGACGACGGAAGACATCGTGTGTAAAGCACTTCCATCGGATATCGCCGGAGGAAAGATTTACTTTGAGGTGCAGGAGGATCCGTCATATTCGGGTGCAAAAGCATTGAGTACAGCGGATGCTGACGACGGATGTGGAATGATTGCTGTCGGAGAAAAAGCAGAACTTTCGATTGATAGTCTGGAAATTACTGCCAGCGACACATTGGAAAAACGAAGTGTAAATAATATTTCCTGCGTTCTTGCCGATGTGGATATGACAGTAAGCAACCTTGGTGTAAAAGACGCTTCCAATGTAAAATTCCAGGTAAAACGCAGTGCCGGAAAAACAGATGGAAGTGAAGATAAATATATTCCATTGGAAATTGGTGGAAATCTGATCTTAGGTGACGATGCCAACGAAACGCCTCTTATTGGAAATGGAAATGACGGTGGTGTATTTGATTATCTTGCGTACAGCGATACGTCGGGAATCATCAGTACGGATCAGAAGATTGCAGCAGGTAAGACACAGAAGATCAAAGGAAAGATAGTGATTCCATTGAGTGCATTTGATCCGGAAGACTCGGTAGGTGCCGCAAATCTTCAGTTTACTTTAAAGAGTGATGCCGGCGAGTATGAGTCAAGCAACAATACGGCGTATGGTAAAGTGGTACCGACGACACGATTTGACTGTCTGGATAAAGTTTCTCTGACAGTAGGAAATCCGGTCAACTTTACCCTAGCGACACAGGCAGCGATGGATTCTTCGAAACGAAGCAATATTACGCTTACGGAAATGAAGATCAATAAAGACGGCAAGGCAGAAGTGGCAACAGATAATAAACTTTTGCAGAGTGCAGCTTATAATGTGAAGACAGGATACATTACCGTAACCGCGCAGAAAGAGGGCTCCGGTGTTTTGCGAATTGCAGATACGACCACAGGTTCTTTTAAGGATATTACATTTGTGGCAACCGTTTCGGGATGCAATATTCGTACAGATAATCCGGTATTTGAATTTACCAATGCCTTGCACGGAAAGGAATGGGAAGATACGGATGTCGGAGCTGTTACGCAAGGAACCGTACTTCCATACAATAGCGATATTTGTACCGGCGGAGAAGGCAATAGCTTTACATTTACGACATATGCGAGAAGTATTGACTTCTATTACACAGGCGATATCGAAGTATCCAGTAACAATAGTTTTGGTTTTGTAACGAAACAATACAGAGACCGCGACGGAGAAGAAGTAGCAGGAGAATACTACAAACGACACACCGTAGATTTCAACAATACTTCGCTGAAAAAACATACCGTTACGGTAAAAGTAATTAATGGCAGTGCTTCCTTTGACCGAATGGTGGAATATTATTCCGAGCGAAGCGAGGGGGATACCGGACGTGATGTACCGGAAGATAAGGTGAAACCGGTGATTGTGGTTGGAAAGACACTTCCGACAGGTACAACGAAACTTCAGCCGGGAACAGTTCTGGAAATTCCGGTTTACGCTTACGACGACGTGATGCTCAATTCTGTCAGCATCGGTGGAAACGGAGCAGATAAACTGGTAAATAATCAGTTTGCAGAAGGAACGTTAAAGGTTAAGAAAAATGGTACCTACCACGTAATCGTGGAAGACAGTTCCGGAAATATCACACAGAAACACATTACCATTGATTGTTTCGAAGAAGATGCAGAAAAGATTGACGAAACCACGGATGACTGGCCGGATGTAACATTGAAGCTGGTTGACGAGAATGGAAGCGAAATCACGGATTATACAACGGCAAATGCCTATATTGCTTACGATATTAAGGCAGACCGTAAGATTAAATCCGTAGAGATTCAGAAAGTGGATATGATAACTCAGAAGACGACGGATCTGGGAAGCGGCATTAAAGTAACAGGAACGCCGACAACGCTTTCTGACAGATATGATGTCAATCTTTTGGAAAATGGTTATTATCAGGTAAAAGTAACCGATTCCGCTGACAATGCGACGACCGCCATTCTCTACGTGGAATATTTGACAAAGGGACCGCAGGTATATCTCTATACAGCGGACAGTGTGGAAAATCAATTGTTTTACTGTGTTGGTGATGAAGACAATGAGATCCCATTGAAAGAAGTTGCTGTGTATGAAGGAAAAGTAACGGCAATGAATGAATCCGGTTCGATTGAGGTAGAAGGAAAAGAACCATTGATGCGTAAGTCTTACACGACACAGACGATGGATTCCGGAACAGTAATTCTGGATGAATCCACTTCTACCAAAGAGTTTACGATTGCCGCACAGGATGTATCCGGTAAATTGACCACGTATATTTATACGGATGAAACCTGCCTGAACAGCCTTGCTGTAGGTAGTGCGGAAGATATCGCATTCGGCGTAAAACTCAATGGAGAATTTAAACCATATCAGAGAAATTATACCGTGGATGTTCCGTATGGTTATCCGGAACATCAGCTTCCGGAAGTAAATGCTACCTGCGGAAGTGGAGCGACGATCAATAAGAACTGGGATGGCGATGTGTTGACGATTAAGGTTACCAAAGGCGATATGGAAAATACGTATACGATTACCTTGAAACGTAAAAAATGTACGTGTGACATTTCCATCCGAACCTTTGATGATTATATCGACGTGCCAAAGACAGGCGAAAAACCTTCCCGTCAGTTTGATGTACAGACAGATGTGACACTTTGTGAAGTACACAAAGACCACGTTCAGGAAAATGTGAAGCTTTCTTATGAGCTTACAGATGAAGAAGAGAACACAACACCGGTAGAAACTGCATCAGTGGAAAGTCCGGTTTTGGAAAATGCGGCAGCCACGATTCAAGGAAATACGATCGCATTTAATCGTATTGACGAAGGTACGACACCAAAAGAGGTTCATGTCAAAGTAAAAGCGAAGACGGATTCCTGTGAACGGTCGAAGATCATTACGTATACAGTGCGCAATAAATACGAGGTCGGTCTGCGGGTAACCGAAGGCGGAGCGGTGCATTGTGGAGAAGATATATTGACTGCTCAGAGCGAGACGGATTCGGCAGAACAGCCATATCATTACGATGTGAATACCGGATTTGAATTGGAATTGACAGCCGCCGAAAAAGAAGGTTATGAATTTGCCGGTTGGTACGATTCCGGTGATAAACTTCTTTCAAAAGAGAAAGAATTTGTTTATACGGTAGGAAAAGACGAAACACTTCGTGCCTTGTTCAAAGACATTGTCAATCCGGAAGGATCGATCACACTGACCGATCTGAATGGGGTGCAGAATGTGACAAAATCGGACGAAGGCGATATCCTGGTTTCCTCCAAAGGTTTCCAAATGGAGATTACGGGAGAAGATAAACATTCGAGTGTAAAATCCATTTCTTACCAGATTGTAAAACGAGGTGAGAAACTGGATGAAAATGGAAAGTGGATTGCCTACGATGGCAAACCGGTTTCATTCGAAGAAGAGATGGATTTTGTAGTTTATGCGAAGATAGTGGATCAGGATGATAATGAAGTGATTGTATCCTCAGAGCGCGCAATGGTTGAAAAATCAGCAGCGACCGTTCGACTCGCACCAAACTTTACCGAAGGAACATTTACCAATAAGAAGGATGCTGCGATAGTAGCTACGGTACAAGAAGGTACGGCGGCATTGAAGGAAATCCGCTACGTTGTCAATGGCGAAGAGAATACCACAGAGGAAACGGTATTTGGCATCTCGGATCTGCCGGATGGGGAATACGATGTGATTGTTTCTGCAAAAGATATTTTGGGCAAAGAAGTTTCTGCTAAGGTATCTGTGAAGAAAGATGTAGCAGAGCCGGTCCTTTCAATTACAGGTGCTCCGACAAGTTCCGTCGAAAAAGCGACACTTGGTATCGAAGCCGATGGCGGCGTTTCCGGAATAAAGGAAATCCGTGTAAATGGGAAACCGTATACCGGAAAAACGTACGAAGTGACTGAAAATGGAACGTATGTATTCGAAGTCGAGAACAATGCCGGAAGTGTTACGACAAAGTCCATTACGATCCAATGTATCGTGAAACCGACGCCGGCACCGACACTGGCACCGGTTCCTGGTTCATCAGGCAATGCAGCACCGGCTCCGGGGGCAACAGAAGCACCGGCTGTGAATAAAGACCAACTGCCAAGAACGACATTTGTCCGTCGTAAGAAAATTGGAAAGAAAGGCATCCGCATTACCTGGAAAGGTGTACGTGGAGCACAATCCTACAATGTTTACCGTGCGAAGAAGGCAAATGGCAAATATAAACTGGTAGCAAATGTCAAAGAGAGTTGTTACACAAGCATGAAGAAAAATGCACGCAAGTACTACTACAAAGTTGTTGCGGTAGCCAAGAAGAAGGCAAACAACAGCGAAATGAGTGCATATGCGATCTCTGCAAATGTGGATGAAGCAGCAGCATCGGCGGCTCAGGCGGCAGCAGGAAGCACCGCAGCCACAGGCAAGATTAAAACCCTCAAAGACAAAGTTACCAAGGTAAAGGCAAAAGCCAAGAAAGGCAAGATAGATGTTTCTTGGAAGAAATACAAGAAAGCCAGCGGCTATATCGTATACCGTGCTGAAAGTAAATACGGAGTTTACGATGAATTTGCGGTAGTCAAAAAGAATTCTTTCAAGGATAACTATTCTGTAAAAGGAAGGAAATTCTACTACAAAGTACGTGCCTTTAAGAATAAGGGTGATGGCAAGATTTTAAGTGGTATTTCCAAGAAGGCAAGTGTAAAAGCCAAATAGAAAACAATTTGTGTATAATAACAGAACGCAGATGGGGCTGCCGCACGAAGTGATTCGTGCGGCAGCCCCGTTTGTGTTTGGTGTGGCGAGTAGTTAGGGAAGGTGGAGATTTTTCGAAGGGATGGGGAGTATGGTGTGGGGCTTGCTGGTGTGGGGCTGGCGAAAAGGCATCGTAAATCGGGAAACCCAGCGAAATCCGATGCTTTTAAGGCTGGCAAGAAGCGAAAAAGGCATCGTAAATAGAGAAAGCCACCAGAATAGGTTGCCTTTCTCGGTCAGAAGTTGGCGAAAAGACAGCGAAAATCGGGAAACCCAGCGAAATCCGATGCTTTTAAGGCTGGCAAGAAGCGAAAAAGGCAACGAAAACAGAGAAAGTTGCCGAAATCCGCTGCTTTTCCCCGCCTCACGATTTTACCCGGGAAAGTTTCTTATAGCTCCCGCTCCATATCTTTTTCCCACTTACCTTTTGGGCACGGATGCTTACCTGCATTTTCTTGCTGCGGGTTAAAGTGATTTTCGTTTTCTTTGTGTAAAACCACCGTGTTTCGCCGTTCTTTTTGTATTTAACACGGATCTGGTATCTTGTGGCTGCCTTACACTTTTTCCATTTTATGGTAAGTTTATGTTTACCTTTTTTCTTTTGCGTTACTTTTTTTATCTTGAGAGATTTGGTATCAAATTTTTTGGCGGGAGCCGTGGTGCTGCCCGGTACTGCGGTGATGCCGGGGGAAGGGATTCCTGTAACCGCCGGACTTTCCGAAGGGGATTCAAAGCTTTCCGGAATCGCCGAGCTCGCCGGCGAATGACTTATCGTTGGCACTGAAGTCTTGGAAGGTGTTCCCGCAGGGGCAGGAGACACTGGTATTGCCGAATCCGTCGGAGAAGGGTTTACAACCGGAGTTGTGGTTGGCACTGAAGTCCCGGAAGGTGTTCTCGTAGCTGCCGGAGTCGCCGAACTTGTCGGCAAAGGTGTTTTTGTTGGAACCGGATTTCCCGAAGGCTCTATCGTGGCCGATGGAGATGCCGATAGTTGCACCTCTTTTTTCAAATCCTCAATGATATGCTGCAGCGAATTTTTCAGATTCAGGCGTGGTGTAATATAAATGAGGCCGGAATCTGCGATGTAAGTATAAACGGAATCACTCATAAGTAGATATTTTTTTGTATCAGCAAGAAGAGCTTCCCGGCTTTCGTAAGTTTTATTTGCTTCAAGAAATCCCATAATTACCGCTGCACTGCCGGCGGTCATGGGGGAAGCCATCGAAGTTCCGCTTTTTTCCGCATATGAATTGTAGCGGGTGGTAGAGAGAATGGCCTCGCCCGGACAAAGGATGTCGTAAGGAGCCGGGGAAGTATCCACAAAATTTGAAGAAGTCCAGCAGCCATCCGTTGTATTGCCCGCCATTACGCCAATCACGTAGGGATAGGCGGCAGGGTACATGGTAGAGCTTGAAGAGGCTCTTCCGTTATTGCCGGCTGCTGCGACAAGAAGACAGGAAGAGGAAGCTTTTTCCAATTCTTCAGCGAAAGTGCTGTTTTCGTTATAACTGCCAAACGACATATTGATCACGTCTGCACCATTGGCGACTGCGTACTGAACCGCTTTTGCGGCATTGGCAAACGAAAAACTGTTTTTATAATTTCCTGCTTTTAAGATCATGATCTTTGTGCGGTAACCGACACCGGCGTAGCCGACTGCATTGTCCGGATTCATACCAATAATCCCGCTGACGTGCGTGCCATGGCTGGTGTTGGAATCATCTTCCGGGGCTTCATAACGAAGCGGGGCGGATGGATTATCCGGGGCCGGAGTGGGAACATTGTTGATAAAATCCACGCCGTAAATATCGTCGATGTAGCCATTGCCGTCGTCATCCACATTGTCCGTGCCATTTCGTTCCGCTTCATTGATCCATAGGGAATCGACGAGATCTTCGTGAGACAATTCCGCACCGGTGTCAATGACCGCGATCACGGTCTCTTTGACCGGGTAACCGTCCAGGACAGCAGCGGTATCATCAGCGCCGATCGCCGCAAGGTAATACGGGGAAGCGGAGGCAGACGAAGATTCTGTCGAAAGTGCCGATGCTTGTGAGGACATCGCGTCCGGCTCGGACGGCGTCCATACAAACATGTTAAAATATGGAAAAAGCAATAAAACAACAAATACAATACAAATCCGTTTCATATAAAACCCCCTTTGTGCTATTTGCTGCTTCCAGTTTACCATATTTAGAAATGTCTTACAAGGCTTGCAAAGACACATTTTTTTCATAATGTTAGTGTTGTAAGATGGTCTATTCTGTGATAACATCATACATAAGGAGGTGGTTTGGTTATGCTTCAAAACAAACGAAAAACCATAGGGGTATTTGCAGAAAAAGTCAAAGAAGAATTTCAGATGCGTTTGTGCCAAGGAATCATCGAAGAAGCAGAACTACAGGGATATAATGTGGCAATTTTTACAAATTATGGAAAGTACGGACAAAATAATCAACATTTTATCGGTGATCAAATGATATGGGACCTGCCATGTTATGAGGAATTTGCCGGATTGATACTGGCATTGGATACAATGAGTGAAAAAAGCAGCCGGCAGAAGATCCTCGACAATGTGAAGAAATATTGTCATTGTCCGGTGGTCAGCATTCGCGAAAAAGTGGAGGGAGCAGTCAACTTTCTTGTGGAAAATACGACCGGGATGGCAGGACTTATCCGGCATTTTATTGAATTACATGGAAAAAAGCGGCTTTGTTTTATGAGTGGACCGAAAACGTATTGGGATGCGAGAGAGCGGATGCAGTGCTTTTTAGATACGATGAAAGAATACGGACTTCCGGTAACAGAACATCAGATGTTTTACGGAGACTATTGGTACAATATGGGAGCTCAGGCGTGTGACTGGTTTCTGGCGGAAGACGAGATGCCGGAAGTGATTATGTGTGCGAATGACCATATGGTATTGGCGGTGGTAAGCGAGTTGATCAAGCGGGGAATCCGTGTGCCGGAAGATATCTGTGTCAGTGGGTACGATGGACTGCTGGAGACACTTTCCTTTACGCCGGCGATCACGACAATGCGTGTGCCTTTCCAGAAAATGGGAAAGCAGGCGGTGGAGTTGATCGCAGAAAATCAGGAAACCGAGGATTGGAAAAAAATCGATAAAGTTTGTTTTGAGGCGGAGATTTTGGCGCGAGAATCCTGCGGATGCATGGCAAAAGCGGGCGAAAAGATCATTTTGGAAAAGCAGCGCGAATACGATCAACTGCAGGCGGAGCAAAACCGGGCAACGCAGTTTGACTATATGTCCATTTACTTGAGTCAGGCAGAATCCATTGAAGATATCGCAGATTATATTGCAGAATTTCATAAAAACATGTACGGCATCCGCGACTATGCACTCTGCCTCTGTGAAATGCTTCACGATGCGCAGGGGTATAAAACGTATACCGATCAGATGGAATTGTGCGTTTATATCAAAGACAATGAGCAGAAGACCGGAATCCGCATTCCATTTGAACGGCGGGAACTTCTGCCGGAAGAACTGATCAGCGATAAACCGCAGGTGTGGTATTTTGCGCCGATTCATTTTCAGGACAGCTGTTACGGTTATGAAGCCTTTCAATTTTGGACTTGGGAAAATACGGCAAAATTATTCTTCCGCTGGAATATCAATATTGGCAACAAAATTCATGATCTGCTCATTGAAGATAAGATGAAAACGTTGATCGATGAACTTGCCTATATGTACGACCGCGACGAATTGACCGACTGGTACAACCGCCGCGGACTGGAAAAGCAGGGTGTGCGGCTGTTGGAGCAGGCAAAGCAGGAGAAGAGCCCCTTGTTTTTGTGCGTTATCGATCTCGATGGAATGAAGCAGATCAATGATAATTTCGGGCATATCGAGGGAGACATTGCATTGAAGAAAGTATGCGAGACGATTTCGGGGGCGTGTCGGGGAGAATATTTGTGTGCGCGTACAGGTGGTGATGAGTTTGTCGTATTGGCAAAAAATGTAACCGAGATGGAAGGCCGCGCATGGATGCTGAAAATGGAGAAAGAGTTGGAAAAATTCAACAAAACCAGCGAAAAACCGTATGCGATCCATGCCAGTTACGGAATTACGAGCCGTGTGCCCGAGGAAACGGAAAGCATGCAGCAGTATATCAAAGAAAGTGACGAAAAAATGTACCGTTATAAAGTGATGAACAAAAAACGGCGCGGTGAGGAACTCCGTTGAGATAAGGTGGTATGTCAGAGAAAATGAATAAGAAAAACAGGCAAAATTCTGTTCTTATGGGGATGCTGATCTGTATCGTCATTGCATTTGCTGTGACACTCGGTGGCTTTGCCATTTTGCGCAGACAGATGGCAAAGACAGATCTTGAGGAAACGAAAGAGCAGTCCTATGAGGCACATTATGCCTTTATTGTAGATAATCCGGAAGACGAATATTGGCAGCAGGTTTACGAGGCGGCAAAAGAAGAAGGCAAAAAGCAAAATATTTATGTCGAGCAGATTTTTGAAAATGTGTCGCAGACATATGAGACGAAAGAATATATGGATATTGCGATTGCAGAAAAAGTCGATGGCATTTTATTGCAATCCTCTTCCAAATCGGTCGGCCCGGAGATGAATGCGGCGATGGAAGCCGGAATCCCGGTTGTGACGATGCTGCATGACAACTACAGTGGCAGGCGGTGCGCGTTTGTCGGAGTCAATGACAGCAGTCTCGGAGACAGTTATGCAGAGTTGATACAGGAAAATATTTCCAAAAAGAAAAAAGATGTCCTTCTGCTGATGGAAAAAAATGGAGACCTTGGAGACAATAATCTGGTTTTGCAGACCATCCGGCAGAAAGTGCAGGGAGCAAAAATTCGAGTACAGCTTCTTGAGGGAGAAGATGAATTCGCGACAGAAAAAGCAGTCAGAGACTGTATTTTGGATGAGAAACAGTGCCCGGATGTACTTGTCAGTTTGTCTTTGGAAGGAACCGCATATGCGTATCAGGCGGTTGTTGATTATAGTAAAGTAGGCACGGTCAAGATTATTGGAGCTTATGAAAATGATGAGATTCGGCGGGGGCTGGGAAAAAAAGTAATTGCAGCGAGTGTGGCGATTGATTCAGAGGCGATTGGAAAGACGGCAATCCAGGCATTGCAGGAATATAAGAAAAACGGTATTGTAAACGAATATCAGATGATACAACAAAACGTGATAAGAGGTGGAAAATGAAGCGAGCGTCGATTAGCACAAAAATGATCGTATTATTGATATTTACATCGGTTATGACACTGTTGATCAATGTTATGATGTTTCTTAATATCAATCAGGTACTTGTTCAGATTGAGCAGGTATATGCGACCAATGTGCAATTAAATAAAATGACAGAAGAACTGGATAAAGTGCATTCCGAGATGTTGGAGTATCTAAAAACGAGAGATTCCGGTGTCTTGCAGGAGTATTACATCAGCCAGCAGAATCTGTCTGAGCAGCTGGCAATGGTGCAGGAAGAGACGATGGACCGGCAGACGAGTGTGTTAAAAAATAATATTTATTATCTTGGAAAAAATTACCTAAAGATTTCCGAGGAGGCAGTAAAGGCAAAGCGTGGACGAGATGTGAACACTTATGGGGAGCGCTATGAAGATGCCGGAAAAATGAAAGAATATCTCAATGGCTACATCAGCAGCCTGAACAATATACAGTTTCAGGGAAATTCTCATAATTACCTGCTTTTGCAAAACTTCCTATATTATATGGAAGTAGTAGGAACGATTATGTTCTTCGTCGTTGTACTGTGCGATACGATCATGGTCGTTATGATGACGCGGCGTCTCACGAGACCGTTGAAAATTTTGTCGAGGCGCGCGAAGGAAGTTACAGCGGGGGATCTTTCCGTGGACATCCCGGTATTTCGCACCGGAGATGAAGTTGAGAGTCTGTCAAAAGCTTTTGATAAGATGATGGGAAGCATACGCGAATATGTCGAAGCGCAGCGTGTCAGCATGGAAAAAGAAAATGAGATGCGTGAAAATGAATTAAAAACACAGACGTTGTTAAAGGATGCCCAGTTAAAATACCTGCAATCGCAGATCAACCCCCACTTCCTATTTAATACATTGAATGCGGGAATGCAGCTTGCGATGATCGAAGATGCGGATAAGACGGCACTTTTTATCGAAAATATGGCAGAATTTTTTCGTTACAATCTGTCACGTATCAATGAAGATGCGACACTTGCGGATGAAATTCAGCTTGTCGACCATTATATTTACATTCTCAATGTGCGTTTTGCCGGAGATATTCATTATAAGAAGGAAATCGAGCCGGGACTGGAAAATGTTCTTGTGCCATCCATGATCCTGCAGCCACTTGTCGAAAATGCCGTGCAGTACGGTATCCGAGGCGTCGAGTGGGAAGGCTGGGTTACACTGCGCATCTGGCAGGAAACAGGGACCGTTTATATCGAAGTCGCTGACAATGGGCGCGGCATGAGCCGGGAACTCATCGAACGTGTGCTGCAGGGAGAAAATGTAAAAAACAGGAAAAACAGCAAATCCAATGGAATCGGTATTTACAATGTATTGGAGCGGCTGCAGATGTATTATACGACGGAAGATGTATTGGAGATCATAAGTGACGGTGAAGGAAAGGGAACGCGCTTTACTCTGAAAATTCCGAAGGAGGTGAGACCATGATAAAATTACTGCTGGCAGATGACGAGGGAATTGTACTCGAATCCATGCAGCGGATCGTGGCGAAAAATTTTGGAGATACGTGCGAAGTGCGGACGGCAAAGACCGGACGAGCTGTCATTGAAGTTGCAGAAGAATTTCGACCGGATATCGCAATATTAGACATTCAGATGCCGGGAATCAACGGAATTGAGGCGATTGAAGAGATCAAAACATTCTGCCCGAGAACCTGTTTTATCATTATGTCCGCCTATGATACGTTTGACTATGCGAAAAAAGCGATGTCACTTGGCGTTATGGATTTTATTACGAAGCCTGCCAACACTTCGCGTATCGTCTCGGCACTTGAAAAAGCGATGGATGAAGTGCGCAAACAGCAGAGACGATGGGAAAAAAGTCTGGAATACAAGGAAAAATTGGAAGCCGTCGTGCCGATCATTGAGAGCGGAATGATTTATTCGATCTTATTTCAGGATAACTATTCGGGAGATACAGAACGTTTCCGTGAATTGCTCGATATTCCGGGAGATTATGGAATGATTCTTGTGATCGAAGTCGGCGATGCGATCGAAAACCGAAAAATGACGAATGTCGTCGGAATGTCGGTTAAAGCGCAGAAATTTTACGATGAATTCCGCCAGATCGTGAAGGAATTTTTTCCGGCGACGGTAGGACCGGTTATGACCAATAAAATCGTCGTTTATGTGCCGGCGGCAGCTCCGGAAAAAGAATACAATGAACGAGTAAAAATTATCGAAAAAACCGACAATATGATACAGAAACTGATCTCGCGTATTGAATTACAGTTTCGTGCCGGAGTCGGAAGCATCCGCCCGGTGGATGACATTTATCCGTCGTATCAGGAAGCCTGTCTGGCGTTGAAAAAGGCTGAAGGGACAGTAATGCATATCAATGACCTTGTGGCGGCGCAGGATGTCGAGGAAAATTATCCGCTGGAGACAGAAAATGCGATGTATGTGGCACTCAAACGTGGTGATGTGTCAAAAACGCTGGAAGAGGCTGCGCAGTTTTTTGATTGGATGCAGAAAAATTATGCTTCCTGCCTTGACGATGTCCGCCTGAAAGTGTTGGAACTTGTCATGTACGCCGAGCGAATCGCTTTTCACGAGGGCGGAATGTCTTATCATTTCCGCGACCGAACGAATTATCTGGCGACGGTAACCGGTTTTACAACGATGGATCAGCTGCAAAGCTGGTTTCTTGATCATATGAAAGCAGCGGCAGAGATCATTCATGTGAAGGCGAGTGAGAAATATAGTGATATTGTTGCAAATGCGAGAGATTATATTGGGAATAATTTCCAAAAAGACATCTCGCTGGATGAAGTGAGTCGTGTCGCCAATGTCAGTCCGTATTATTTTAGTAAAATATTTAAAGAAGAAACCCGCGAGACGTTTGTCGAATATCTGACGGGACTTCGGATGGAACACGCAAAAAATCTGCTGCGGGAAAAGGAAAAAAGCATCAAGCAGATCTGTGTGGAATCCGGTTATAGCGACCCGAATTATTTCAGCCGGATTTTCAAAAAGACAGTTGGTGTGACCCCGTCGGAGTACCGAGAAGGTTAGAAAGAAGGAACGTATGAAGCAAGTAAATATAAGAAAGATCTGTCTTTTGCTCTGTGTGGCAGCAGTCGTTTTGCTGACCGGATGTGGCGCAGGCGAGCCGGAAAAGAAAAGCGACTCGGACGGAATCCGGATCGGATTTTCTTTTGATTCCCTTGTCATCGAGCGGTGGCAGAGGGACCGCGACGTCTTTGTATCACGGGCGCAGGAACTCGGAGCTGCCGTCAATGTGCAGAATGCCGGCGGAGATGTGGCGGCGCAAAAAAAGCAGATTTCGTATTTTATTGAGCAAAAAATGGATGTGATCGTCGTTGTAGCAGCGGATACAGCGGCACTCAGCGATGTGGTCGCGCAGGCAAAAGAGCGGGGAATCCGCGTCGTTGCCTACGACAGAATGTTGGAAAATGCCAATGTGGACCTGTACCTCTCGTTTGACAGTGAAAAGGTTGGCGAGATTTACGGCGATGCGATCACCCGGAAATTTCCAAAAGGCGCACAGATACTGGAAGTCCTTGGTTCGTCGGAAGATTACAATGTGAAATTGATGGAAAAAGGGCTGGCTTCCAAATTAGGCAGTACCTATAAAGTTGTAGAAAAAAATTATGCAAAAGGCTGGATCGCAGAGCAGGCATATGATATCGTTTCAGAATATTTTTCCAAAGGGAATTCTTGTGATGTCGTGGTGTGTGGCAATGATGATCTTGCAACACAGGCGATTCGTGCACTTTCGGAAAACCAGAAAGCCGGAAAAGTGTATGTCCTTGGGCAGGATGGTGATCTTGCCGCCTGTCAGCGTATCGTCGAGGGGACTCAGGGGGGAACGGCATTTAAAAATATTGACGAGCTTGCGGAGAATGCGGCAGATCTTTGTGTGAAACTTGCCAAAGGCGAAGATACCGGTGTGAAGGCGACGATGTCCGATGGCACTTACGACGTACCAAGTTACCAGTTTTCCCCGGTTTTCGTTGATTCGGAAAACATCGATCAAGTGATCATCGAGGGTGGCTTCCATACGAAAGAAGAAGTATATCTCAATAAAAAAGCGAATTAAGAGCAGTAGCACAATTTTGAAATTAAGATTGTGCTACTCTTTTTTTGTGCTGTCAGGAAAATCGCAAAATTGTCCATTTCATCGTAAAGCATTCCTATTTTGATTATGTTATATTAAACCTAAAGAAAATCATGAGTGGTTACACATAAGCAAAATAAATTGAGAAGGAGAATGGCTATGAAGATGATAAAAAAATGGATCGCTTGCCTGATGGCAGTCGGAATGATGCTTTCGCTGACCGCCTGCGGAGTAAGCGGAGATCAAGTGGCAGTCAATAAGCCACAGCAAAAAGACCCGGATGCGAAAAAGCGGATCGCGGTTTCCATGCCGACAAAGGATCTGCAGCGCTGGGCACAGGACGGAAGTAATATGAAAGCGCAGCTTGAAAAACAAGGATATGACGTAGATATCCAGTATGCGAACAACGATATCGCAACGCAGGTCAGCCAGATTGAAAATATGATCGCTGTCAATCCGGATGTTTTGGTAGTTGCTTCTATCGATGGTTCGGCACTTGGAACTGCTTTGCAGGGAGCGAAAGGACTGGGCATCCCGGTTATCTCCTATGACCGTCTGATCATGCAGAGCGACGCCGTATCGTATTATGCAACATTTGACAATGAACTTGTCGGAGAACTTCAGGGACAGTACATTGAAGATAAACTGGATCTGAAAAATGCAAAAGGACCATTTAATATCGAGCTTTTCACCGGTTCTTCCGACGATAACAACTGTAACTACTTCTTTGGCGGTGCGATGAAGATTCTCCAGCCGTACATTGATTCCGGAAAACTGGTAGTTCGTTCCGGTTCAACGACGTT
>ERZ824522.1427-NODE-1427-length-15371-cov-5.188235_pt1 | contig 15371 bp, 13 predicted proteins | sample MGYA00519935_ERZ824522 | MGnify/ENA primary metagenome ERZ824522 (study PRJEB31778, sample SAMEA3449160) | human gut metagenome | biome: human gut; feature: human-associated habitat; material: faeces | place: United Kingdom | collected 2010/2012 ...
TCGACAATCCAAAAATAATTGAGAGGCTAGGACTTTTGTCCCAGCCTCTTTTGTGTGCAAAAAAATAATTTAGGAAGCCTTGAGAATCTCATCTATTGGGGACTCTGCTACATACAATTTTCCCGTTTCTTATGTTGAATAATCGGTCAAGTTACAAAACAAAATTGCGATTCGTTTGAAAGCCCTTGCAAAACAATTGTGTTGCACGTATAATATAAGCGTAATACAATCATCTATTTTAAGGAGGTCTAGCGATGATTAGACGTTATAAAAAATTATTTTTAGCATTCGTTGCTCTGCTCTCAGTCTTCCTACTAGCTTCTTGTTCTCAAAAACAAAGTGGCTCTAAAAATGCTGCTAAAACAGAAACAGCAAAAGTCGAAACGATTGATGGCGAATGGGAATTAGTCGATACTCTCGATGCTTTAACGGAATCCATCGGTGCCTATACCCTCCATGGAATCCACTTTGCACACTTGCTTGAATCTGTTAAAGACTTCAAAATGGACATGAAGATTGAAAACAATACGGCAACGATTAAATACGACTATAACATTGATAACTTTATTAAAGCTTTCTACACTGTCACAACAGAAGCTAGAGGCAAGACTGAAGAAGAATTCAAAAAAATCATGTATGACTCTCATGAAGGATTTGCAGGCGACTTTAAGAAATACAAAGTCAGCATGAATAAAGATACTGGCGTGTTTAGCTACGAAGCAACGGGTTCTATTGATCAAGGTGCCAAAACAATGACCTTTGATGAAGGACTTTCCGTAGCAAACTCATTCTTCTTCTCATTCGGTGAAAATCGCGTTTCGCCAAACACATATCACTACAAATTAAAAGACGACATGCTTTATGTCACGATTGACGGAAAAGCGAAGAAAAATAATCTTCCAGTTCACTATGAACTACACTTCAAACGTAAAGGCAGCACTACTCAAAAAGACCCTGTTCCAATTGAAGGAAAATGGCAAGCCATCGACTTCCGACCAGCTCTTGAACGTAGCTTAGCCTTTAAAGATTTTGACAATGATGATTCGGCTATCAAGCTGATCTATCCTGAGGCATGGAAAGATTTAAAACCAACGTTGAACATTACAGGTACATCTGTTGAATTCGACTATACTGTATCTCTAGCAGATGGTTTTGGAAGGTTCTACGATTACTTAAAACAAAAAGATGCATCTAAAGTGACTCAAACGAAAGAAGAATATATTAAAAATCAATTTATTAAATTATCAGTCAATCTACAGGATGGCGCTAAGGACTTGCCCAATACAACTTATGAATTTGATAGAGGTAATGCTAAAATTCATTCTGTTTTGAAGAACGGTAAATTAGATACAGCAAACCAAACGATTATCTTCCCAGAAGCTATCAATATTGTGCAACTTGCAACCATGTCCATTGGACCTGTCGCTAAAGAAACTACGTATAAATACTCTATTGATGGAGATATTTTAACGTTGACGATTGAGCAACGCGATGGACGGAATAATCTAAATACGATTATTTCAGCAAAATTCAAAAAAGTGTCTGATGCAACGAGCAAGTAGTCATTCCACTGCTCCTTGAGAATTTCTCAAGGAGCTTTTTTCTGTGCAAAAGAATTAATCCAAGAGTTTACGCTCTATTAAAACACTTCGGTACCTTTGGTTCGGTTGAACTCTCTGAGTTCACCTCATTAATTTTTTAAAGATCGTAGTTCTCACTTGCGTTCGAACTGCGTCAATGTACCTAAACTCGCTAATGCTCGTAAAGAATAAGGAACGTAGTTTTCGCTCCGCTCAAACTGCATCAATATCTCTAAATTCGGTTGAACTCTCTGAGTTCACCTCATTAAGAGATATAGAAAAGCCACCGGTTTTGGTGGCTCTTATAGGGAGATTATTATGAAAAAGTTTTAGGAGTTTTATCATTCAAAGTTAGGAGGTCTTTGATGATGCTATTAGTATACGATAGGAAACTTAAACTTTCCTTATAGTTTTTCTAAAAAATTTTTTTCGAGAAAAAGAGGATGTCCCAAGCAAGGATTTCACATTCTTGTTTGGGTCACCCCTTTCCTCCTTATTTCTTAGCGATGGCATGGTAGCTAGTCTTGCTGGTGAAGACTTGACCTGCTCTCAAGATGACCTTTTCAGCCTGATCACTGTGAATGGCATCTGGCACTGTTTGGAATTCTAGAGCCAAGCCATTGTGCTGCACCATTGGTTGGCCTTGCAGATGAACCGTTTCGTCTACGAAATTGGCTGAATATACCACCAAGGCTGGTGCTTCTGACTTGAAGGTCAAAAAACGTCCAGATGGCTGATGGTAAAGAAAGCCAGCATTTTCATGCCCTTCTGGAAGAGCAAATGGATGGTCTAATCCTTCTACCAGGCGGATTTGCGGATCAGAGTCCTTAAAAAGATCCTCCAAGAGCATAGCTTGGTAGAGATGCTGAACAACCGGACTTTCTCTATCCACGGTCTGAAGAGGGACGCCATCGGGATGGATAGGGTAAAGCCCTTGATGATTGATCTGAAAGACATGGTCATTGATCGGTTGGGTGAAGTCCCCAGATAGGTTGAAATAGCTGTGGTTGGTCGGGTTGACCAAGGTATCTTGATCCGTTTCTACCCGATAAGCAATCTCGAGTTCACCATCTTCCGTCAAACCATAGGTTACCCAGATCTTGAGATTTCCAGGGAAACCGCCGGTACCATCTGCACGTTCTGTGTACAGAGTAATTTCCTGATCCATTACCGACTCCACGCTAAACAAGGCACTGTCCCAACCCGTCGGTCCACTGTGGTTGCAGTTGGTACCATTATTGGCTTCCAAGTGATAGGTTTGACCATTGAGTTCAAAACTTGCCCCTGCAATCCGGCCTGCTACCGGGCCAATACTAGCCCCATATTTAGGGCTATTGCCCACATAGTCCTCAAAGCGATCAAAGCCTAGAATAATATTCGTAAACTGGTCTTCTTTATCAGGCGTCACATATTCTAAGATCGTCGCCCCATAGGTCATGACAGATAATTGGTAGCCCTTGTCATTTTCGAGGCGATAAGCCCGAACCTCTTGATTCTGCCATTCTCCAAACACGCTTTCTTGATACTGTTTCACAAACCTTCTCCTCTCACTGTTTTTCTCCATTGTATCAGTTTCACAAGAAGAAACACTCCACTTTTTATAGAAAATTAGTGGCTATTCTTTATGAAATGGATGAATGATCACCCCTTGAACAACCCGATTGACGGTACCAGTCGGTGAAGGTGTGTCTGGGCGATTTTGCACCTTGAGCGAAGTCAAGAGTGAAATCAATTGACCATAGATAATGTAAGGGAAGGCACGGTAGATATCTAGTGAGTCTGCAGAAGCTTCTACTAACACTTCTCGTACATGCTCGATCCCTGCAGCTTGATCCGTCAAGAGGACAACTTGACGGGCAATCTGATCCCCCGCAACTTCGCGAACTAAGTCTAGATCATACTGACGAGTGTAAGGATCAATAGATCCAAAGACCAAGACGAGGGTCTGGTCATTGATGAGGGATTTCGGACCGTGACGGAAACCGACAGGACTCTCATACATGGTTGCGATTTTGCCTGCTGTTAATTCCAAAATCTTGAGCTGAGCTTCATGGGATAGGCCAAAGAAAGGTCCTGCTCCCAGATAGATCACGCGCTCAAAATCTAGATCGACCACTTCTTTGACCTTACGGTCCTGCTCCAAGATTTGCTCAGACAGATCAACCAGTTCTTCTACTCGTTTTTCCTTGATCTCTTCCTCGCTTGGATCAAAGACTAAGAGAGCTGTCAAGAGCATGGAGGTAAAGCTAGAGGTCATGGCAAAGCCGGCATCATTGGTTTCTTTGGGTTGGAGAAGCAAGAGATTGCGCTCATCTCCGTGGGCTTGCTGGGCCAGTTTCCCTTCTTCGGCACAGGTAATGGTGATCTGATAGAGCTCATCAACCAAGTCTTGAGCCAACTGCACGGTGGCGACACTTTCTGGCGAATTGCCACTCCGGGCAAAAGATACTAAAACCGTCGGAACCTCTTTTTTCAAATAGGTTTGAGGATGAGCTACGATATCCGTCGTCGCAATGGATTGGAAATTCCAGTGGCGTTCATCGTGCACTTCCTGCAAGTATGGAACCAAGGTATCTCCCACATAGGCTGAGGTCCCTGCCCCTGTCAAGATGACCTTGATATAGTCATGCTCTTGGCCAATCTTTTCTAAGAAAGCTTTGATTTCCGCTTTTCTTTCTTGATACAAGCGGGCTGTTTCTTTCCAAACACTTGGTTGTTGGTAAATCTCACGTGTTGTGATCTCTGCTCCTAGCTCCTGCAAGTCTTCTTTTGTATAGTCTAACATAGAACCTGTTGTTCCTTTCTACAATCTAACGTTGATAAATGGGAAAGGAGCCTGAGATGATGCTCCCAGACTCCCATACCAACCTACTCATCTTCATCATCATCAAGGTTTGACAAGAGGTCATTGACCTTGACAATACTTTCTTTTGCACGTTCAGGGTAGTCCCCTTCATTACCAGTCAGGCTACTATTGATGAATTCGATAACCATCGGAAGATTCATCCCTGCGTATAAGTCAATCGCACGTCCTTCAAGGATCAAGCGGCTCACGGTGTTGCAAGGAGTTCCTCCCAAGAGATCGGCAAATACAATATAGTCTTCTAGACCTTGGACTGTTGCTTCGAATTTAGCAGTAAAGTCTTCTGGTCCTTCTTCTGGTAAGAGTGCAACCGTATGGATGGATTCTTGTGGTCCCATAATCATCTCTGTGCTCGCTTTGAGCTCTTCACAAAAGCGACCATGGCTGACCAATACTAACTCTTTTGCCATACCTTACTCCATTATGCCATTCCAAAGAAGAAGTGGCCAAATGCTGAGAATGCGATTGCTGCAAGGATGATGAGCAAGATAGCTTTTGTAGAGTTCATACCCTTACGTCCAAGCAACCAGTAGATCACACCTGTGATGATAGCTGGTACCAAACGTGGGAAGATCAAATTGAGCATATCTTGAATTTCAATCGCTTTGTCCCCAATGTGTGGAGCCCAAGAAACTTCAACACCAATCATGCTAGCAATCAAGGCACCAACCATGAAGATACCCAGAACGGAAGCTGCGTCGATCAAAGCTGTCAAGGTACTTTGCATGTTGTTGATGAGGTTAACCCCTTCTTTATAGGCAAATTCCAACTGTTTCCAACGGAAAATGTCATAAGCAACTGCCACAGCGATCCACAAGAAGATACCGGCTGGGTTTCCTGCAATAGCCAAAGTTGCTGCGATTGAACCCATAATAGCTGGTACCAAAGATCCAAAGATAGAGTCTCCAAGAGGGGCAAATGGTCCCATGAGACCTGTCTTGATCCCGTTCACCGCATCTTTTGATTTGACACCATCTTTTTCTTCCAAAGCAAGGTCAAAACCAGTGATAATAGTGTGGAAGAATGGAGAAGTATTGAAGAATTGCGTATGCAATTTCATCATTTCTTTCAATTCTGGAGTGCCATCACCATACATTTTACGCAACTGAGGTAAAAGCATATAAAGGTAACCAGAAGCCTGCATCCGTTCGTAGTTCCAACCCAATTGGAAGGTGAAGAGGCTACGTTTGTTGATTTGTTTAAAATCTTCTTTTGTTAGTTTGTATTTAGAATTCGTCATCTTCAATTTCCCCGCTTTCTACATTGCTTGCTGGAGCAGCTACAACTGTACGTTGGCTGTTTTTGAAGTGTTGTACTGCAAGGAAGATACCGATGATGGCAATACCAATCATAGATACACTCTTGAAGTTGTTAACAAAAGTAATAGCTTGTTCTTTTGGAAGTTTAGCGAACACTTCAGAACCAACAATGCTAGACACTGCAGCACCAAGGCTTTGAACATTACTGTAAAGCACTGTCAACATTGCTGTTAAGCCAAAGCCAAGTGCTAAGTAGTGAAGGTTACGACGAACAGGAAGGTAACGAAGCAAGATCGCAAATCCAAGACCTGGAAGCATTTGACCTGCAAGTTTCAGACCGTTTGCCAACCATTGTACATTAGCAAGACCTGTAACAACAGTTTCTACGAAAGATCCACCAAAAGCAAGCGCGAAGAAGACTGGAAGAGCTCGAGAAAGAGCCCAAGGAATCGCTCCAAGAAGGTAGTTGCTTTCAATTCCTTTATAGTCGTAACGTTCGATCGCAGCATCTACACGGTGAGCGAAGTAAGTTGTAGTCATACGACCAAGAATATCAAAGTATGTCAACAAAGTTGCTACCGGCACAGCGATTGTAGCAATAGCAAGCTCTGGATCAATCCCTTGTGCTACTGAGAAGGCAGTCGCAAGAACGGCACCAGAAGTGGCGTCAATACGAGAAGCTCCACCGAAAGTACCTACACCGAGCACTGTCAATTGAAGAGAAGCTCCGATAAATAGACCTGTCTTTAAATCTCCCATGACAAGTCCTGTAATGAAACCAGCAAAGACTGGTGATCCTGCTGATGAAACAATCGTCAACTCATCACAGATTTGATAAGCTGAGTACAAAGTAAGTAGTAAAATTTGCCACCATTGTATCATGACAATTTCCTCCTAAAAATTTTCTTTTACTTTAATAACTTCATAAAGTCTTCTGCAGTGTCGTTTGGCACCATCTGAGACGTAATCTTTACACCTTTTTCGTGGATCTTGTTGAAATCTTCCACATCCGCGTCCACCACATTGATCGAGCGGGTAATCGCACGTGTCTCATCAGATTGAGACATATTGCCGACATTCAGCGTTTCAAGCTGAACGCCTGCTTCGATCAAACGAAGGAAACGATCAGGTTTACGAGCTACGATAAAGAGTCGTTGGCTATCATATTTTCCAGCCAAGATATTTTCCGCAGCCTTTGCGACTGGCAAGATACTGAGCTTAACACCAGGTGGTGTCGCTAGTTTCAAGCCACTTTTTTCAATATCATTTTGAGCGACTTCATCATCGATCACCATGATACGTGAAATATTTAGTTTGGTAGTCCAAAGATTGGCTACCTGCCCGTGGATCAAACGTCCATCGATACGGCATCCTACAATAGTCATAAGTTTTCCCCCTTTACTGTGATAAATGTAGGTTGTTGAACAAGTTCAAGTGTCTCTTGGTAGCGCCCTTCTGTCTCAAAGACGATCAGGCTATTGGCTCCTTCTTTGAGGAAGCCATGAGGCACATAAAGTGAAGTGGTCGGACCGACCTCCCAGAAGCGGCCAAGGTTGTGGCCGTTGACAAAGGCAACCCCCTTTCCAAATCCTGTCATATCTAGATAGGTGTCAAGGATTTGGTCCAGCTGAAAATCATATCGGTAAAATGCTGGAGCACCTGCCTGCCATTCCTTTGAAAAATCGAGCTGACTGAGATCTTGTAAATCCAGTGGGTACTGCTTCCAATGAAGATGGAAATGCAAATCCACACAGACACCTGTGCGAATGCCCTTGTGCTGGCTATCAGCCAAGAGCTTGTGCCCGTAGTTGACACGACCCATATTTTCAAGCAAGATTTTTAAATTCGTAACCGCTTTCTTTTTTCCTTTGATAAAAAGATCTTCACCGATCTCTGTTTGGTATTGTGTTGCTACATGTTGATCATCCAGGTAAATTTGTACCCGATCCCGACCATCAATGATGCGCAATTTTTCTTCTTCCGCATCCAACTCAAGGTCTGTCTCATATAGGAGATAACCTGTGGTTTGCCCCAACTCCTCCATCTTTTCGGGATAAAGGCTGGTCTCAACCTGAGCCAGATTGTCCAGATTCCCAAAAAGACTAGTCTTGGCCGCCAATTGCAAGGTTTGTTCTGGTAAACACTCTTTGATAAGTGGTTCTTGCTGTGGGTATTCCGGATAATAGGTCGCCATCATTTTTTGAATGGCATAATACTTCTCCGTCGGATTGCCCTGCTCATTGAGCAAAGCCCCATAGTCATAGGACGTCACCTGTGGCAAGTCTAGCGTTCCCCGAGCTGAGCAACCATTCATAAAGCCGAAATTGGTCCCGCCATGAAACATATAGAGATTGATGGATCCGAGCTCCAATACCTCATGTACAGCTTCTGCCAACTCCTCTGGGTCCCTTTGAATCACAGGTTCCTTCCAGCGGGTAAACCAGCCATCCCAGAATTCCATACACATCAAGGGCCATTTCTTGCCGTATTCGTCAAAGAATTCCTGCATCTGACCAAAGTTATAGGCTGCTTTGGAACCGAAGTTTCCCGTCACAAAGAGGTCTTCTTCTATCAAGGTTCCTGTTCTTAGCGTTGCTCGCCATGGTCCATCTGATGTAAAGAGAGGACAGGTCACGCCTTTTTCCTTCATCAAATCCCGAATGGCACGAAGATAATCCTTATCTTCTCCATAAGAGCCGTACTCATTTTCCACCTGCATCATGAGGATTGGACCACCCTGATCCACTTGGTAGGGTGTCAACAAACCAAGCAAGCGATCATAATAACGATCCACCGCTTCGATAAAGGCTGGGTCTGATGAGCGGATTCGCAGGTCTTCTTCTAAGAGCCAGGCTGGTAATCCACCAAATTCCCACTCTGCACAGATAAAGGGCGACGGCCTTACAATCATGTAAAGTCCTAGGGACTGGGCTGTTTGAATGAAACGCTCTAAATCCAATCGACCACTAAAGTCAAACTGTCCTTTGCGGGGTTCATGCGCATTCCAAGGGACATAGGTCTCAACCGTGTTAAAACCTAAAGCCTTTAGATTATACAAGGAATGATACCAGTCTGCTGGGTCAATTCGGAAATAATGGATCGCTCCGGATAAAATCTTGAAGGGTTGATCTTTTAAATAGAAAGCATCGCGAATCTCAAAAACTCCCATAAACGCCCCCCCTTTCTTATATGTAACCCCTTTCATTTATTAATATAATAAATTATTTAAAAAATGTCAACACTTTTATAAAAAATATGTTAAAATAGGGTTAAATAAGAGAAATCTAAAGAGAGGTAGCACTATGGCAATTCCAAAGTACCAACACATCAAAGATGAATTGAAGCAGCAAATTATCTCCGGAAAATTTGAAAATGGAGATAAATTTTATACTGAAGCTGAACTCATTAAAATTTATGATGTCAGCTCTATCACCGTTGTCCGTGCTTTGAACGACCTCGCTGCTGATGGCTACATTGTCCGCCAGCAAGGAAAAGGAACCTTTGTTTCTCGTGCTCGAAAACACAAACTGGTTGAATTTTCAGATGTTGAAACCTTCCCAATCCAAAAGGCCAAAGTCAAAGTTCTCTCTATTAAACGTGGAAATACCTTGAGCATCCTAGACAAACTAGGCCTCAACCCAACGCAGTTCTACTATAAGATCGAACGGACTCGCCAGACAGGGGATGATACCTATATCTTCCACCAAACCTATATTCCTGAACAATACATCAATCCAAACTATCCAAATTTGGAATACTATAGCTCTATCTATGATCGCTTCAAAGAAGACTATCACATTCATATGAATGATGAGCACTTCGAAGAAGTCAACGAAATCGTCTTTCCTACACCAAGCAAGGTTGCTAAAGTATTGAAGATCGATGAAAATTTCCCAACAGTCAAACAAGTGAAGACGACCAAGCTAGAAGCGACTGGCCAAATCCTTGAATACACGGAAACCTATAAACGCGGTGACTACTACAAGATTAAATTTATCTCCTGTGACCGCGATCACTAAGAACCAAAAAGACTGAGACATCTCGGTCTTTTTTTATAACTCCAGTATAGCATGTTGAAAACGATTCCTGAAGACCTCTTTAAAAATATATATAATTAGTGATAGTTTAGCTATAAAAAGTTTAAAAAAGAAGCAGATTCCTCTGCTTCTTTTCGTCTATTTTTCAAATTCCCTTTTTCGTTGCGATTAGTCACCCAAACCGATGCGTTCGAAGATTTCATCCACCCGTTTGGTGTAGTAAGTTGGGTTGAAGATTTCGTCGATTTCTTCTTGAGTGAGACGTGAAGTTACTTCTGGATCTGCTTCAAGAAGTGGTTTGAAGTCTACTTGGTTATCCCATGATTGGGCAGTCTTCGGTTGAACAAGGTCGTAAGCTTGCTCACGCGTCATGCCTTTTTCAATCAAAGTCAACATCGCACGTTGGCTGAAGATCAAACCAAATGTAGAGTTCATGTTGCGGATCATGTTTTCAGGGAAGACCGTCAAGTTCTTAACGATATTTCCGAAACGGTTGAGCATGTAGTCAATCAAGATAGTTGTATCTGGTGCGATGATACGCTCAGCTGATGAGTGAGAGATATCACGTTCGTGCCAAAGGGCTACGTTTTCATAAGCTGTTACCATGTGACCACGGATCACACGCGCAAGACCTGTCATGTTTTCAGAACCGATTGGGTTGCGTTTGTGAGGCATTGCTGAAGACCCTTTTTGACCTTTCGCAAAGAACTCTTCCACTTCCCGTTGTTCTGATTTTTGAAGACCGCGGATCTCAGTTGCCATCCGCTCGATAGAAGTTGCGATGCTCGCAAGAACTGCAAAGTACTCAGCATGAAGGTCACGAGGAAGGACCTGTGTAGAGATTTCTTGAGCACGGATACCCAATTTATCGCAGACATATTTTTCAACAAATGGTGGGATGTTGGCAAAGTTACCAACCGCACCAGAAATCTTACCAGCTTCCACACCAGCAGCCGCATGCTCGAAACGCTCGATGTTCCGTTTCATTTCGCTGTACCAAGTGGCCAATTTAAGACCAAAAGTTGTAGGTTCAGCGTGCACACCGTGGGTACGCCCCATCATGATAGTGAACTTGTGTTCTTTCGCTTTGTCAGCGATGATATTGAGGAAGTTTTCAAGGTCCTTGCGGATGATGTCGTTGGCTTGTTTGTAGAGGTAACCATAGGCAGTATCTACCACGTCAGTAGAAGTCAACCCATAGTGAACCCACTTACGCTCTTCACCAAGCGTTTCAGAAACCGCACGTGTGAAGGCAACCACATCGTGACGTGTTTGCTGCTCGATTTCAAGAATACGGTCGATGTCAAAGTCCGCTTTTTCACGAATCAAAGCCACATCTTCCTTAGGAATTTCTCCCAATTCAGCCCAAGCTTCGTCAGCCAAGATTTCCACCTCAAGCCAAGCACGGTATTTATTTTCTTCAGTCCAAATGTTCGCCATTTCTGGGCGACTATATCTATCAATCATGTTTAATTTTCCTTTCTTTTGATGTTTCACTTATGTGGGGCGGACGTCAGCAGCTTCCTCCGGAATCTCATGACTAAATCTTGAGCCTCTAGTCTCAAGATTTCCGTCGCTCACGCTTTCCCCACAGCGTGAAACATCCGTTTAACGACTAAAAGTCGTTTTGTTATAACTGTTTATCTTCAATAGCTTTGATTTGCCTGTATTCAAATGCTTCAGCATTTTCATTCAGCTCCACCGTTAATTCTTTATGGGATGCTAAAATACTTTTAATTTTATCAAAGGGAACCTTGAAATACTCTTTTCGCCCATTCACCTTGTTTACTTTATAATTAGCAAGTTGATTGTGTAATTCTGTTTCCAGTGCAAATGCTTCCTCACTAAATATCAAAGCATGGACATCAAATTGAAATGGTACAGATGCACTGCTCAACTCCCTGATTCGTTCCAATGGCTCTAAACGGCGAGTTACTCCAATTTTATATACATCTTCACCAAAAGAACCTATGTTAGATATCACGTACACATATCCTGCTGTTGCATGTCCTTCTCGGTAATCAATGTCTTCTTCAATTTCATCTAATTCAGATAGTTTATCCTGATATTCAGTCAATTGGCGTCTGAGTTCATCTACTTCATCATTTTTTGCTTCTTTCAGTAACTCTGTTACCTTAGCAACCATATTTTTAAAGTGATCTCTATCCTTTTCCAATTGCTTTCGTTTTGCTTTAATCTCGGCTTGAAGTTTTTTATCTTCTCGTTCCTTTTCCCGTTGTTCACGAAGCAATTCTTTTTCTTCTTGCTTCTGAAGCTCGTACTCAACAGCCAATTGAAATTCAAGCAATTTTAGTTGTAAATATTCTGGACTGATCTCCACACCATTACTAGCATAAATTTTATTCAACTGATCAAACGATCGTATAAGAGCCGTCTTCTTATTTTCAACATTAGCAGGCGTTGCTTTTACTAATAAGGCATCTGCTTCTCCATTAAAACCTCGAATTGCCACCTTTTTTAATTTATTTTGAATCGCACGACCCTTTTTTTCACTATTGTTAAAAGTGTAAGCCCAAATAATCTTTGCAGCATTATCATTTTTTACAAGTTCTTTTTCCTGAAGTCTAAGATTTTCCAAAGCTTCTTTATATTGAAGTGAATCAGTGAATTTATACTGCCGATTAAAAAAGCCAAATTCTTGTAAGCCTAAGTCATCATTTGCTAAAGAAATTTCATGGTTTAAACGATCAAGCTCACTCCGTTTATTTGCTAATTCTTCGTTTAAAGAACATATTTCCTTAGCAGTTTGTATTTGTAATTTTAATTCATCTAAACTCTTTTTCTTTAATTCTATTTCTTGGTTTAATTTTTGAATTTTATTTTCCAGAACTTCATCTTTAGGCTTCCCAAAACTAAATATCCCCATATACTAAGTTCTCCTATTCAAATTCTTCTTTCCCGATCCACACTGATGGATAGTGATCGAGTGTATTCAAATTAGTATCCATCGGCAAATCATAGATAGCTAAATAGTTTTCAGGATATTGAGCAATCAACTCTTCATACTTAGCTTTCACTTTTTCGTGATCGCTACTAGCATACAAGACTTCGACGACTGCTCCAGTCTTTTCTTTTTCAACAAATGCGTTAACGATGATTTGAATCATAAAAATTGTCCAATTCCGTACCCATATTCAGCTTTTGTGAATACGAATGCGCTTCTTCCATTCTTTTTGATTATTTTATTCTATCAAATATTAGACGTTTAGGCTCAAATTAGTAGAACCTATGTCCTTACCTTTTTAGTTTTTTAATTATATATTAAAAACATTTGACAGGCTTATGTTTCAATTTAAGTATAAGGCATATCCACTTTAATATTTAAACATTAAACAGCTTGTTTTAAGTTTATCGTAATACATAAACTAATCCTTCATTAATGTAGGTTGTATGTATCATAAACATAGAGTCCCACTATTTCCGTCACCTAAAATCTCTACATGACATAAAACATCAGATACGTGAGCTATAACTAAATTGTTATCAAATTTTCTCATTAGTTTTAGTTTACCTTACCAAGATGATTCTAATAAACATCTAAATCTGAATGCTCTTCAATCTCATACTTCTGTTTCTTATTTAGATACTCACTATACATTCTTTTAATATTTGAATCGCCAGATTTCTCTGCAATTTTTTTCCATTTACGAGCTATGTAGCTATCTTCATAATAGACTTTACGAAAATCTTCGTCTTTCATATCAATTATAGCATCCTCAACAATTTCATGATACCTACCATTGACGAAGTATTCTTCAAATGGTATAGCATTATAAGAACCCCTAGCAGAAGCTTCTAGAATAGAAATAAAAATACCTATAATATTCTTGTGCGACATATGAGAAATATCATCAAACGAAAGCTTACAAAAATCATTAATTGCTGGATTACTTTCGCTAAAAGTTTGAGAAACTATTTTCTCATTCAAGATTTCTAATAGTCTATCTTTCCGAGTATTTTCTTCAATTTCCAATAGCAACGAAATTAAAAAATGGACACCTTCCATATGATTAGTCTTATAAAGAGTAATTATATCTTCAATTCTTTCAATAGCATATTCCTTCGAAAAATCCTCGTACAGTATTCGAAAGAATCTTTTCAGCTCTTCACTGATAATATAGCTCTTTCTACAGGATTCATCTTTAACTTCTAGTAAGTTTTCAAAAATATCCCCTATCAATTGTACTGGCAAGTCTTTATGAGTTCTTATAGACTCTTGAAAAATATTACACAACAGCGATTTAGGAGCTCCTTGTTGAAGTAAGGCCCTTAACATTTTTTGGCTATTTGCACTATCAAATTTCTGAAAAACATTTGGGTGAAGACTATAAATTATCTCAAAAGATGAATATCGTATAAACCCCTCCGACAAAGCAGGTTCAATGGAACGATTCAATTCATCAATATTTTCTATATTATTAATTAAAGTAGATATAAAATACTCATAATTTGTAGTGCCTTCATCTCTTAACTTATCCAACATTTTTTTTAATAAAATAACATATTTTTTATCATCAACAAATGTTAGAGCATTTGAAGTAATAGATATAATCGATGAAGTATCAATCGTAGGATAATAAAACTGTCCACCAATTTTGTTTATTAGGGAATTTATGTAGACGTAACCTCCCAACATTTTCTTTGAAGAAACCAAATCAATCATGACTGAAAATACATATCTTGCTTTTTCTGCCGTGCATTCCTCCTCAGAGGGATGCGCGAAACTATTTCTCAAATCAAAACAATATTCCAACTCTTTAATTTCATATCTGGACAAAATTCCAAAACTATCTTCATTACAAAAACTTATCAAATATCTTTCAAATGGTTGAGAATTATTTCGTTTATTTCTAATGTCATCAAACTGACTTCTTTGACTCTCATTAAATTCTGTAGATAACATATCAATTTTTTTAAATAGATCGTCCATACCAGCAATAACAGATAGAATAACACACGCTTTATATGCTTTTGTGTTATAGCAATCCAATGCCTCTTTAAAATAACTTCGAATTTGTTTATCATATACAGAATTTAATAGTTCCTCTTGATCTCTAATCATTACAGTCAATCCCTTTCCAGCAGCAATTGTCTAGCTTCTCTTGTCGATTTTTCGCCTGCGAAAAGCCTAGTCAACCTTGCAAGGGTAAGACGACGGACCTTATAACTGGGGCCCTGTCTTACTCCCCAAATTCCTCAACCTTATCCGGCATATCACTAAACAAAGTCACATGTCCCATTTTGCGGTTGTGCTTTGCTTCTAGTTTACCATATAAGTGGAGGTGAGCGCTTGGATTTTCTGTGACATAACGCTCAGCTGCTTCGACGTGTTGGCCGAGGACGTTGAGCATGATAGCTGGCGCATGGAGGTGGATTACTGGGAGTGGTGCTCCGAGAACGCCCAAGATATGCGTGTCAAACTGGGAGAAGTCGCAAGCTTCGATTGAGTAGTGGCCAGAATTGTGTGGGCGTGGTGCAATTTCGTTAACGATGATGTCATCAGCTGTCGCAAACATTTCTACACAAAGTGTACCAGACAAGTTCAGTTGTTCTGCAATTCGCACTGCCATGGCTTTGGCTTTTTCAGCTAGACTTTCTGAAATGCGAGCGG
>ERZ824522.1442-NODE-1442-length-15225-cov-3.980751_pt1 | contig 15225 bp, 13 predicted proteins | sample MGYA00519935_ERZ824522 | MGnify/ENA primary metagenome ERZ824522 (study PRJEB31778, sample SAMEA3449160) | human gut metagenome | biome: human gut; feature: human-associated habitat; material: faeces | place: United Kingdom | collected 2010/2012 ...
GGAACCAAGAGAACGAAAAAGAGAGGTAGCAAAAATGAAGAAAAAAATTGCAATGGTATTGGCATTCGCTATGACAGCAAATGTAACTGCTGTAAATGTGTTTGCAGAGGAAGAGGCAGCAGACGGATATTATTTTGAGTGGGCAGGAGAACAGTGGGGGCTGTCATCCGAAGAAATTGAAAAAGTAAAGGAAATGGATTTAAGCTTTGCTATTGAAACGCCTACAGAGTCAGAATTTGGATACGGTCAGATGCGTGGATTTGAAGATGCATGTAAAGCGCTGGGGATTAAAGTGGCAGGAGAAGCGTCCTGTGAACTGGATCCGGCTACGCAGCAGGCAAATATGGAAAATTTTATTTCCATGGGTGTAGATGGAATCGTATGTCAGCCTCAGGATGCAGATACAGCCGCATCAAGGTTTGACTCTGTTGTGGATGCGGGAATCAAGCTTGCATTTACAGGATCAAAACCGAAAGATTATGAGGCTGGAAAACAGTATGTAACAATGGTAACAGATGAATTTGCGGAAGAAGGCGTTCTGGCTGCGGATTATCTGGCAGAATCAATCGGAGGAGAAGGAGAGATTCTCGCGATTACTATTTCCAGTGTAAATGAAGTATCTAATACCCGTGACGGAGCATTTGTAGATGCTGTTAAAGAAAAGTACCCGGATATTGAACTTGTGGAAGAAGGCGGAATTGAATCAGCCAGCGACGCAGGTTCAGTAGCCAGCGGTTTATTGGCACGATATCCTGAGGCAGATGGAATGTTTGTGACATTCTCAACTCCTGCGCTGGAAGTTCTGGATATTGTAAAGAGTCTGGGTATGAAAGATTTTAAAATCGTAACGATTGATCTTGATACGGTTTGCTGCCTTGATATGATTAACGAAGGAAATATTGCCGGTATTGTCTGTGATTCTGCATATTATTATGCAGCGGCAGCAGTTGTCGGACTTGCAAAGGATTTTCTGGGACAGGATGTTCCGGACGAATTATCAGGACCTGGCAAACAGGTAACAGTGGACAATATGCGGGAAATGTGGCAGTGGTCATTTGGTACAGACGTACCGGAGAGCCTGGATGAAGCCCTGAAGGCAGTTGGAAAGTGATCATGGTAAGAATATAAAAGTTATTATGCAATGTGTCAGAAAAGTGTTGTTCGCTACACTTCTCTGACACATTCTAAATCAGCCACACTGGGATTAGGAGAGGTGAGCATGAAAGAAAAAGCGTTGAATATGGAAAAAATCTGTATTGGGTTTAATGGGATACCGGTATTAAAAGATATAGATTTTTCTCTGGATAAGGGTGAGGTTTGCGGACTTGTAGGAAAGAACGGGGCAGGAAAAAGCACATTATTAAAAATCATACAGGGTTTATATCATGCCGGCTCAGGAAAGGTTGAAATATTTGGAGCTGATACAACAAAGGAAATTTCAGATAAATCCTATGGTTTGGTGGGAATGATTTTTCAGGAGCTGAGTCTGATTCCTGAAATGTCAGTGTTGGAAAATCTGTTTTTAAACAATGAAATGAAAGCCAGGGGAATGATTAATGTCCGGGAAGAAAAACGGAAAGCAGCAGAATTTATGCAGAAATATGGCGTTCATATTTCAGTTGATGAGAAAGTAAAGAATCTGGGATCGGCAGATAAGCAAATGGTTGAAATATGTAAAGCCATCCTTAAACAAAAGAAGATTCTGCTGATGGATGAACCGACTGCTTCTCTGGATAATGAACAGGCAGATAAATTTTACAGAATGGTAAAGCAATTAAAGGAAGAGGGTATTTCTATTATACTGATTACCCATCATTTACAGGAAATTATGGATAATTGCGACAGTATAGCAGTTATCCGTGACGGAATTATGACTCTTCATGATAAAACGGCAAATGTTTCTATGAAAAAGATGATAGAGGCAATGCTTGGCGGGGAAGAGACAGATCTTGCATTTTCCCGAAGTATATAAAACATGAGCAGCCGATTTTGGAAGTGAAAAATATTACTACAAAATATATAAAAGATCCCCTGTCTTTTAAAATATATTCCGGCGAAGTAGTTGGAATGGCAGGATTAAAGGGATGCGGCAGAACAGAAGTGTTCAGGGCTGTTTTTGGACTGGATAAACTGATGTCCGGAGAAATATATATAGATGGAAAAAAAGTTGAAATAAAGTCGACAACAGATGCAGTGAATGCAGGAATTTACCTGATTCCGGAAAGCAGGAGATTTCAGGGACTTAGTGTGGAGCATTCTATAAAATTTAATATAGAGCTGCCTTTGTTAGGAAAACTTACAAAACATCTTTTTATTGATGATGCAAAGAGCAGCAGGATAGTAGATGACTATATAGAGAAGATTCATATAAAATCGAACAGCAGAAATGATCTGGTAAAAAATTTGTCAGGTGGAAATCAGCAGAAAGTGGTCATTTCCAAAGCGCTGGCAACGAATCCCAAAGTGCTGCTTATGGATGATCCTACTTATGGTGTGGATGTTGGAGCCAAGACAGAAATTATGAAAATAATCAACGAATTTAAAATGAACGGCGGAGCAGTCATTCTTGCCTCGTCAGAAATTGAAGAGGTTAATCAGAACTGCAACCGTATCTTTATATTAAAAGGCAGAAAATTAACAGGCGAATTATCAAATGAGGATTATATGACAGTAACGCAGGATAAGCTTGCAGAAGAAATACAGTAAAGGGAGGATTAAAATGAAAAAAAGAATTGATATTCAAAAATCAATTATTTATATTGCATTCGTCGTGCTGTTTCTTGTTTTTTCAATTACATTGAGAGATGTAGGAAGCGGATTTGCATCCGTCAGCAATATTATGAACATTCTAAGACAGACATGCCTTGTGGCGATTATGGCTGTCGGTATGACCTTTGTACTGGGCGCGGCATTAATAGATTTATCAACAGGTCCCGTAGTCGCCTGCACATCTTTAATTTGCGGTATTTTTTTACAGGAATATGGATTATGGGCCGGAGTGTTCGCAGGACTTCTGTTTGGAGTATTAGCCGGTATGCTGAACGGATTTTTAGTTGCATATTTAAAAATGCCTCCATTTATTGCAACACTGGGGACACAAACTGTTTTTACAGGACTTGCAAGGACAATCACGAATCTTCAGTCAGTACCTATTACAGATAAAATTCGGAGGAGGCAATATTGGCGCGGTGCCTTCTGTACTGATCTGGATGCTGATTATATTTGTACTGGGCGCTTTGCTTATGTATAAAATGCCGTTTGGAAGAAAGGTAATTGCCATTGGGGGAAATCTTACATCTGCAAAATATTCCGGAATCAATATAGCCAGAATTCAGATGCTGGTTATGACTTTAATGGGAGCGCTGTGTGCGCTGGCCGGTATTCTGTGGGCGGGACGTTTTGGCGGAGGAAGATATACGTTGGGTGAAGACTCAGGTACGTCTGTGATTGCGGCGTCTGTTCTGGGAGGAACCTCTATGATGGGAGGAAAGGTTTCCGTATATGGTGCGATTGTAGGCGCCCTGATGATGGGAATGCTTGACAATGCTCTGGTAATGTATGGACTTAGCGTGTACCAGCAGACAATTGTCAGAGGAATTGTCATTATTATTGCAGTTGCAGTCAGTACAGTGAGAGAGGATAATTAAGGAGGATAAGAGAATGAATATGCAGGCAGTAGAAGAATACATTGAAAAAAATAAAGGGGATCTGATCGGGCTTTTGCAGAAATGTATTCAATCAAGACCAGTTAATCCCTTATATGCCGGGGATCATGGATATGATGAGGCAGAATGTGAAAAGATTCTTATTTCAAGACTGCAAGAATCAGGCGTTGAAATATATACCTTTGATGTTGAGCTGGATCAGCTGGAAGAATACAGAGGAATGCCCGGATTTATTACAGGCTATACAGACAAAATTAATTTTAAAAACCGTCCCAATATTGTGGCAAAGCTGCCGGGAACGGATCCGGAGCATGGAAAATCTATCTTATTGATCGGGCATTGCGATGTTGTGGCAGCCGATGATATTGATCGGTGGAAACACCATCCGTTTGCAGCAGAGATTGAAGATGGAGTATTGTATGGACGCGGTTGTGTGGATGAACTGGGCGGACTGATCAGTCAGCTGATTGCAATAGAAGCCATTATAAAAACAGGTAATCGGCCTAAGGGAGATATATGGTTTTCCAGTGTAGTATGTGAAGAATCCGGTGGAACCGGAGTACTGGCAGTGGCTGACTGGCTGAAAAGACGGGGAGTTCAGATAGATGCCGGAATCATGGGAGAGCCGACGGATTTGGATGTGAGCCTTTTATGCCGCAATATTACATGGGGAGATATTATAATAACCGGAAGAACAGGGCATCTGGAGGAATGGCAGCCTCACTGGACTCAGGGCGGTCCCGTGGATGCAATAAAGAAAGCACGCTATATTATGGACCAGATTGACTACCTGAATGAAGAATGGGAAAAACGGCCTGACAAAAATCATCCGTTGGAAAAACTTCCCTGCCAGGTAAAAGTTGCGATGATAAAAGGCGGTCATCACAGATCCAGTTATCCGGCAGAATGCGAACTTTCATTTAATATTCAAATTCTTCCGCAGGAGACAGATATATTTGGGCTGGGACCGAATGTAAAGGAAGAATTTGAAGAATTTATTCAGAAGGTCAGCGAGGCAGATCCATGGTTAAAGGAAAATCCTCCGGTTGTAAACTGGGTTTGCGAAGCGGACTGTTCAGAGGTTTCTCAGGATCATCCTTTTGTATCAGTTTTTGAAAAAAATGCAAGAAAAACACACAGTACAAGTAAATTAATTGGATCCGGTTTTCATACAGACACAGGCTGGCTGATGCGGGTTCCGAAGATTCCGGTGGTAAATTACGGACCGGGAAATCCGGCTCTGGCACACAGCACAAATGAAAGATGTAAGACAGAAGATGTTGTAACATGCTGTAAAACAGTTGCCTTCACATGCCTTGAATGGTGCAATATGGATAAAAAATAAATATGGGAAAACATGCCGGAATATCTATATGTATTTTGGCATGTTTTCTTTCATATGCAAATTGTATCAATTTTGGAAGTATATGCAGGAGAAAGGGAAAATTGAGTAGATATAAGATGGTATAATATGGTAAAATTAATCTGTAAAAATATTTAATTTGCTTTTTGATAGAAGAAGGAGACCAGAAGTTATGAAAATTAAAGTTCAGAATCAGCAAAATTTAAAAAATAATAACGAAAAAATGGTTCTTGAAATTATCAGGGCAAATAAAAATGAGGATATATCACAGGCAAAGATTGCAAAGCTTACCCATATGAGCCCTACGAGTATTTCAAGAATTGTCGAAAATTTAATATTAAAAGGGCTGGTCAGAAAAGATGATTCTATAGATACAGATAATGTCGGCCGGAAAGGAATAAAACTTAAATTAGTACCAGACAGTATTATAACCATAGGTGTTTCCATAGATTCTGATAATTTATGGGTATGTGTTATGGATTTTTTTGACAGAATACTCGTGACGAAAACTCTGGAACTTCAGGATAGAAGTTATACGCCCGAAGAAATTATACAGTTAATTCAGAAAATGATAATAAATATCTATGAAACAACCCCGTATACAGAGGAAAAAATTCAGGCTGTTGGCATTTCCTGTATCGGAAATGTAGATTATAAAAAAGGCGATATTTATTTTGCCCCACAATTTGGATGGAACCATACAGAATTTGGGAAGATGGCCCAGGCAATGCTTGGAAAAACCGTTTATATGGAAAACGATATGAAAGCGGCAATTACCAGCGTGGTCCATCAGGACAAAAAATTGCTGAGTCAGGATGTTACATATTTATCCATAGGAATGGGCGTTGGTTCAGCTGTAATGTTTCACGGGGAGATTATCAGGGGAAGTGATAATGCGTTTGGAGAAGTCGGTCATGTAATTATCCATCCTGATGGAAGAAAATGCGACTGTGGGCAGAGAGGCTGTGTACAGACAACATTGACACATAACAGCCTGATTGAAGAATGTCAGGAAATGGGTGTGGATATCAGCCGGGTAGAGCAGATTTTTAAAGCATACAGATGTCAGGAAAAATGGGCGTTGGAATTTGTTCATAAAACTGCGGCAGATTTATCGATTTTATTACGGAATCTGGTTTACATGTACAATACAAATTATATTCTGGTGGGGGGCGCAATGATTCTCGACTATCCGGAACTTTTAGAACTGGCTCAGAAGAAGCTGGAAAATCTGATACATTCAAATTTGTATTCAAATCTTAAAATCATACCTGTTAAAACAAGAAATAATAGTATGGCGGGCGCTGCTTTTATTGCACAGGAAAACTGCATGAAAAACATTGTGGAAAGCGATTTGGAGAATAGTATATGAAAAATAACGAATAGAAAAAGAGTTTATCAGTGTGCTATGAAACAAAATGCAAATAATAGAGAGGTAAATGGATGACAACACGGGAAGAAATTTTAAAATATGGAATGACATTTCCCGAGGTGTATCAGGATACGCCGTTTCATGATCCTAACTGGATACTTGTAAGGTATAAGAAAAATAAAAAAGCTTTTCTCTGGACGTACGAGTACCAGGGGCAGATGCGGATCAATGTCAAGGTGGATCCAGAATGGAGAGATTTCTGGAGAAATACTTACAATTCCGTGATTCCCGGATATCATCAGAATAAAGAACATTGGAATACTGTGATCCTGGACGGAAGTATTCCGGATCAGGACATAAAACGAATGATTGCAGAAAGTTATGATCTGATTATCGGGAAATAACAAAATATCTGAAATCTTATAATTGAGAATGGGTGGCCAGGCTTATTGTTTATGCGACATGATTTCCGGCGCTGCTCATTCTTTTTTCTTGTCAGAACCCTTGATTTTATGGTAAAATATCCATGTTTTACGCACAATAAAAAACAGGAGGTACTGACAATTGTTTTCAGGAATTGTTGAGGCGTATGGGAAAGTTATAGGTACATTGAGCAACTGGATGTACAGCTATATTCTTATTATCCTGCTTGTAGGCGCCGGGATCTATTTCACCGTCAAAACAAAAGGCGTCCAGTTCAGAGCGCTGAAAGAAGCCATTAAGGTGGTTATGGAGCCAAAGGATGATGAAAAATCAATTTCTTCTTTTCAGGCTCTGATGGTTTCTACTGCGTCCAGGGTGGGAACCGGGAATATTGCCGGAATTTCCACAGCTCTTTGCATTGGCGGAGCAGGAGCTATGTTCTGGATGTGGCTGATCGCGCTTCTGGGAAGCGCATCTGCGTTCATTGAGAGTACACTGGCGCAGATCTATAAAAGAAAAGCTGCTGACGGAAGCTCTTACGGAGGCCCTGCATACTATATTCAGGCTGTGCTGAAAAAAAGATGGCTGGGAGTTTTGTTTGCGGCAGTTCTTATAGTAACTTATATGGGCGGCTTCAACATGGTTGCTGCTTTTAACATTTCAGATTCTTTCCGCAGATATGATTTCTATCAGCCAGGAACAACACCACTTGTTATAGGTCTGATTCTTGCAGTTATTTTTGGCATTTGTATTTTTGGCGGCAGCAAACGCATATCCAAAATTACAGAAGTTATTGTCCCGGTAATGGGAATCTTTTATATAGCGGTTTCTCTGTTTATTGTGATCACACATCTGAATCTTCTTCCGGGAGTGATCGTATCAATTTTTAAAGGCGCGTTTGATATTTCTGCAATTTTCGGCGGATTTGCAGGTTCAGCCGTCATGCAGGGAGTAAAAAGAGGTCTGTTTTCCAACGAGGCCGGTGTGGGCTCTGCTCCAAATGCCGCAGCTTCTGCGGGTGTGTCTCATCCTGTAAAGCAGGGACTTGTTCAGATGCTTTCTGTTTATATTGATACAATTGTGATCTGCAGTGCTACAGGATTTATGCTTCTGTGTTCCGGAGTAGTACCGGAAGAGGGAATTGCCGGAATGCCTTATGTGCAGGAGGCTGTTGCAGGTTCTCTGGGAGGTTTTGGTTCTGTATTTATTACCGTTGCTCTGTTTTTATTTGCATTTACCACACTGATCGGAAACTTTTATTATGCGGAAATGGGGCTTCGCTACATTTGTGACAAAACACCGAAAAAAATGATCATGAACATATTCCGTATCGCAGCAGCTCTGATCGTATGTATGGGAGCAACTATGGATTTCAGCGTAGTGTGGGACACAGCAGATGTACTTATGGGCCTGATGGCGCTTATTAATCTGCCGGTAATTGTGCTTCTTGCGAAACCGGCGCTTCGATGTATGCAGGATTATTTCAAACAGAAAAAATCAGGGAAAAATCCTGTATTTAAAGCAAAGGATATTAATCTGGAAACAAAGACAGATTTTTGGAACTGATATTTTAAGGAATATGTTAAAAACAGGATCGTGGCAGTGCACAGTGTGGAACAATCCGAAGGTATCGGTCAATTGAAAAAGTAAATTCTACTTTGCAAGATTAAATTCCGCAGGTATCGTATAATGCAGAATCAAAAAGTGCTTGCAATAGGGAATGAACTATGGTAATATAACCCAGTTTGATTTGGTTAAAATTGGAAACGCACATCCTCCGGATGATAACGAACAACACAAAGAATCAAAAGTGTTTACGTTATTATAAGGAGGATTTTTTTATGCCAAAAAACAAATTTGAAGATGTGATTTTTACTGCTGTTATGGCTATTGTCATGGTGTATGGAATGATCGTATACAATGTTGCGCTGAATACCGGTGGAACTGTAAGTGGTTTTACATTCCTTGCCGCTGTTCATGAGCTGGTATTCATGGCTCCGATTGCTTTTGTGCTGGAGTTTTTTGTTGTCAGTAAGCTGGCTGGCATGTTGGCGTTTAAGATCATGAAGCCAACAGACAGACCGCAGTTTATTACTTATGCCATTTCCATCTGCATCTGCTGTATTATGTGCCCGGTCATGAGTCTGATTGCTACTGTATTATTTAAGGAGCCCTCTTTTGGAACATGGATCCGTACCTGGGCCATGAATTTTCCGATGGCAATCTGTTATCAGATGTTTTATTGTGGGCCATTTGTGAGGCTGATCTTCCGTCTGATTTTCCGTCGCGGGGAGGAGAAATAATGAAGTCAGGGTCAAAAGTTCAATAACATTTTATGGTTCTGGCCCCAACATCAAAATATACAAATAATATAAAAAGCATTGTAAAATCCGGGGATTTTCAGGCATTTAAAGGTGTCTGAGAGCCCCGGATTGTACTTTATGGAAAACATGTGTTAAATAATTGACAGAGCTGTCAAAGCGGTATAAACTGTCGGTGTGAACAGCAGAAGTTCACATGAAATAACTAACGAAACAGTTCTGTTGGCTGTACAAAAAAGCTTCAGGACATGATACCTGTATTTACAAGAAAGAGGTGCTGATCATGAAAGAATTTTCACAGTGGGAAGGTTTTAACGGTAAACGCTGGAAAGAAAAAATTGACGTACGTAACTTTATTAAAATGAATTATACACCATATGACGGAGATGCTTCTTTCCTGGAAGGGCCTACAGAGGCAACAAATAAACTCTGGGGCAAGCTTCAGGAGCTGCAGAAAGAAGAGCGCGCAAAGGGCGGAGTTCTGGATATGGAGACAGAGGTTGTAACATCTCTTACCGCGTATGGTCCCGGATATATTGACGAGGATCTGAAAGATCTGGAAACTGTTGTAGGTCTTCAGACAGACAAACCTCTGAAACGTGCCTTTATGCCATACGGCGGTATTAAAATGGCAGAAAAAGCATGTGAAACTTACGGCTATGAAGTAAGCGACAAAATTAAAGATATTTTTAATAACTATGAGTTTAAAACACACAACCAGGGTGTGTTTGACATTTATACACCGGAAATGAAGGCTGCCCGTCACAGCAAAATTCTGACAGGTCTTCCGGATACCTATGGCCGCGGACGTATTGTAGGCGATTACAGACGTGTGGCTCTTTACGGAATCGATGCTCTGATCGAGGGCAAACAGAAGGATTTTGCAGCAAGCGACCGTCAGGGTATGAGACGCTATGACTTCCAGCTTCGTGAGGAGATCGCTGACCAGATCCGCGCTCTTCAGGGAATGAAAGCTATGGCTCAGGCCTACGGCTTTGATATTTCTCAGCCTGCAAAGGATGCAAGAGAAGCATTCCAGTGGCTGTATTTCGGATACCTTGCAGCTATCAAGACTCAGAACGGAGCTGCAATGAGTGTTGGACGTATCTCCACTTTCCTTGATATTTATATTGAGAGAGACCTTCAGAGAGGAATCCTTACAGAGAAAGAGGCTCAGGAGCTTGTTGACCATATGGTTATGAAATTCCGTATGGTAAAATTTGCCCGTATTCCTTCTTACAACCAGCTGTTTTCCGGAGACCCGGTATGGGCAACCCTGGAAGTGGCAGGTATGGGTATTGACGGACGCCATATGGTAACAAAGAGTGATTTCCGTTTCCTTCATACACTGGAGGATATGGGACCGGCTCCGGAACCGAACCTTACTGTTCTTTATTCCTCCAGACTGCCTGAGAACTTTAAGAAATATGCTGCAAATATTTCTGTTACAACAAGTTCCATTCAGTATGAGAATGACGATGTAATGCGTCCGGTATGGGGCGATGACTACAGCATCTGCTGCTGTGTATCTGCTACAGAGACAGGTAAAGAGATCCAGTTCTTCGGCGCTCGTGCAAACCTTGCGAAATGTCTTCTTTATGCCATCAACGGCGGTGTTGACGAGAAGACAAAACAGCAGGTAGGACCTCAGTATCAGCCGATCACTTCTGAGTATCTTGACTATGACGAGGTAGTTCAGAAATACGATCAGATGATGGACTGGCTGGCTCATCTGTATGTTGGAACACTGAACATGATCCACTATATGCATGACAAATACTACTATGAAGCAGCAGAGATGGCTCTGATCGATACAAAGGTTGACCGTTCCTTTGCAACCGGTATCGCAGGTTTCTCTCATGTAGTAGATTCCCTGTCTGCAATTAAATATGCAAAGGTAAAAGCAATCCGTGATGAGGACGGAATTACAACAGACTTTATTGTTGAGGGAGATTTCCCACGCTATGGTAACGATGACGACAGAGCAGACGAGATCGCAACAAATCTTCTGTCTACTTTCCTCGGAAAGCTGAAACACATTCATACCTACCGTGATTCCAAACCTACCACATCCATCCTTACCATTACATCCAATGTTGTTTATGGTAAAGCTACAGGATCTCTTCCGGACGGAAGAAAAGCAGGCGAGCCTCTGGCTCCTGGCGCTAACCCGTCCTACGGCGCAGAGCAGAACGGACTTCTTGCTTCCCTGAACTCTGTTGCAAAGCTTGACTATGAGGATGCTCTTGACGGTATCTCCAATACTCAGACAATCAACCCGGATGCTCTGGGACACAGTGATGAGGAGCGTACAGACAATCTTGTTCATGTACTTGACGGATACTTTGATCAGGGAGCTCATCACCTGAACGTAAACGTATTTGGAAGAGAAAAGCTGATTGACGCTATGGAACATCCGGAAAAAGAAGAGTATGCAAACTTTACAATCCGTGTTTCCGGATACGCAGTTAAATTTATCGACCTTACAAGAGAGCAGCAGATGGACGTTATTGCCAGAACCTGCCATGCAGAAATGTAAGAATGGATAAAAAAGAGATCAAAGGATATGTTCACTCACTGGAAAGCTTCGGGTCGGTTGACGGCCCGGGCGTCCGGTATGTGATCTTTTTAAGCGGCTGCGCCATGCGCTGTCAGTTCTGCCATAATCCGGATACCTGGAAGATGGGAGAAGGACAGGCATACACCCCTTCGGAGCTTTTAAAAAAAGCGCTGCGGTATAAAAATTACTGGGGAGATAAAGGCGGGATCACAGTCAGCGGAGGGGAACCTCTTCTGCAGATCGATTTCCTTACAGAATTTTTCCGTCTGGCAAAGGAAGCCGGCGTGCATACCACACTGGATACCAGCGCCAACCCTTATACGGAAAAAGAGCCTTTTTATTCCAAATGGCAGGAGCTGATGAAGTATACAGATCTTGTTCTTCTGGATATCAAGCAGATTGATGAGGAAGAGCATGTGAAGCTTACCGGCTGCACCAACACAAATATCCTTGCCATGGCAGAAAAGCTTTCGGAGATGGACAAGCCTGTATGGATCCGCCATGTGCTTGTGCCGGGCGGAAGTGATAACGACACATATCTTCACAGACTGGCCGATTTTATCAGAACCCTTAAAAATGTGGAGAGAGTAGAGGTTCTTCCCTATCATACTCTGGGAACCTTTAAGTGGGAGAAGCTGGGTATTCCCTATCCGTTGGAAGGAGTGAAGCCTCCAACAGAGGAACGTATCCGCAATGCCCGGGAGATTCTGGGAGCGATGTAACTGCCTGGAAATTCTTTCATAATTAAAAAATATAAGGATGAGGACTGCTGCAAGCAACCTGTAGTTCCGGAGCAAAATCTGCCGGAAGAGGGAAGCCTGCAGCAGTTTTTGTTTGTGGCAGAAGTTAAGAACTGCTGTTTGCAAGGTATTCCGACCGGAGTGCTGTGAACGGAGAAGTTAAGAAATTTTTTACTTGGCAGTATTGTAAGCGTCTGCTACAATGAAAGAAACAAATATATATAAGTGGTGGTACGCATGGAGAAAACCAGTATAAAAACACATACCACTACAGAAGATAAAACAGGATCTACCTCGGCAGAGCTTGAGGAAAAATTGCTGAAAATTGCAAAACACACAACCAAGGACCGTGTATTCAGGGACCTTTTTAGTAATAAAAAGTATCTGCATGGAGCTGTATCAGGTTCTTCATTCTGAGGATACCGGGATAACAGAGGATGATCTCAGTATTGTAATAATAAAAAATATACTGCCGGATCAGATCTGAAACAGGCGAAGCCTGGATACAGGAGGGGAATACAGCCGGGGAAAAAACAGAAGTCTGCAGTAAATAACTGTAGTAAAACAAAAATAAATGAGAAATCCTTCGGCTCTGTGGAGACAGAACCGGAGGATTTTGTATATAAAGCTGTAAAAACAGACAGTGACACTACTGGCAACAGGAATTGGCGGTTATAAGCAAGGAGGTTATATGAAAATTTTTCATTTGTCAGATTTACATATTGGTTTAAAACTGATGAACCGGGATCTGAGAGAGGATCAGGAATATATTTTCCGGCAGATTGTAGACAGGGTAAAGGAGCAGAAACCGGATGCACTGGTCATTGCCGGGGATATTTATGATAAGGCAGTCCCGGCCGCGGAGGCGGTACAGGTATTTGATTCTTTTATGGGACAGCTGACTGAGGCAGCGCCGGAAATGACTGTTATGGCTGTCAGTGGAAACCATGACAGCGGTCCGAGAGTGGACTGTTTCCGCAGTGTGCTTTCCAGGCAGAAGGTGCATATGATCGGGCTTCCTCCGCAGCGTGAGGGAGAATATATTGAAAAGGTTGTACTGTGGGATTCCTATGGTAAAGTGAATTTTTATCTTCTTCCTTTTGTGAAACCTTCCATGGTAAAAATGATCGTGGGGACAGATAAAAACGGCAATAATTTTTCATATGACGAGACGGTTCATAAGCTCATCCAAAGAGAAGCTATAAATAAAAAAGAGAGAAATATTCTGGTAAGCCATCAGTTTTATCTTCCTGTGGGAAAAGCGGCGGATGATGTGGAAAGAATGGAGTCAGAGATACGAACTGTGGGGAATATTGACCAGATTTCCGCAGATATTCTGGAACAGTTTGATTATGCGGCGCTGGGGCATATCCATAAGCCCATGAAGGTGGGAGAGGAAATTTTCCGATACTGTGGAACACCTCTGGCTTGTTCCGTAAGTGAGGCAGGACAGCAGAAAGGGATCCTAATGGTGGAAATAAAAGAGAAAGAAAAAGCGCCGGAGATTACTGTTCTTCCTCTTATGCCCTTACGCCAGGTTCGGGTGATAAAAGGAAGTCTTGAAGAGGTTCTGGAACAGAAGAGCCAGGATTATGTGACAATAATTCTTACAGATAAGGCAGATCTTGATGTTATTGACATGCAGGACAGACTGAGGCTTGCTTTTCCGTATCTTCTGGAGATCCGCCGGGAAAACCAGAGAAAAGCAGACTACAGCAGGGGGAAAAAACATCAGGAATTGCAGGACCCTTTTGAACTGTGCTGTGGATTTCTGAAGGATATGGATGAGGAAGAAAAAAACATTCTCAGAGACGTACTGAACACAGTACAGGAGGTGAAGTAGAATGAGACCGCAGAAACTTACCATGCAGGCATTTGGATCCTACGGACAGAAAACAATCATAGATTTTACAAAAACAGACCAGAATCTTTTTCTGGTTACAGGCGATACGGGAGCCGGAAAAACAACGATTTTTGATGCGATCGTTTTTGCTCTGTACGGGGAAGCCAGCTCAGTATCCAATAAAAAAGAAGGCGTTGTGCTGCAGAGCCAGTATGCAGGACTGGAGCTTGAGCCATATGTGGAACTGGAATTTACAGACGGGCAGGAGCAGGATATTTATACAGTACGCCGGGTGCCCAGACATCTGAAAAAGATCACCAGAGGAGCTGCAAAGGGTGTCGGAACCAGAGAGATTACAGGTTCTGTATCTCTGATCATGCCAGACGGTACAGAATATCCTCAGAAGGAATCCAATGGGAAGCTCCAGGAGATTATCGGACTTACCAAAAATCAGTTTATGCAGGTAGCCATGATCGCACAGGGAGAGTTTATGGAGCTTCTCAGGGCAAAATCTGATGATAAGAAAAAAATATTCCGCAGGCTTTTTAATACAGAAATGTACGAGGATATTGCTGTGGAGCTGGGGAACAGAAAAAGGGCAAAAGAAAAGGATATTGCTGATATCAGAACCCGGTGTCAGAGTGAAGCGGCCAGAGTAAAACTTCTGTCAGACAGTGTAAAAAACCAGGGACAGGATGACTGTGGACAGCAGGCAGATGTTCTGGAGGAAAGTCTGGATAAGCTGAAAAAACAAATTGCAGATGGGGAAATCGTTGCAGCAGGAGAGTTTCTGGAAATACTTTTCCGGTATTGCAGGGTTCTGGACAGGGAACTGGAAAAAGCCGAAAAGAGCTACCGTGAAGCTGCAGATATCCGGGACAAAAAAAGAGATGAATACACAAAAGCCCAGCAGCTTCAGCAGCTGTTTTTACAGCTGG
>ERZ824522.1465-NODE-1465-length-15017-cov-3.744620_pt1 | contig 15017 bp, 16 predicted proteins | sample MGYA00519935_ERZ824522 | MGnify/ENA primary metagenome ERZ824522 (study PRJEB31778, sample SAMEA3449160) | human gut metagenome | biome: human gut; feature: human-associated habitat; material: faeces | place: United Kingdom | collected 2010/2012 ...
GACGACGAAATCGAATTCTAACGAATGACCGATTTCTGTCCCACTCTCTTTTTTCGGGCCTCTTCTTGGGAAAAATGAAAGGGATTTCTTTTTTCCACTGAAATTCAGAAAAATCGTCGAGAAATCAAAAAAGCGCTTTTCAAGCACCTATTTTTTTTGTATAATAGAGTCAGATAGTTATATATAAAAAAAGAAGTGAACCACATGATTACATTATTTTTATCACCGAGTTGTACATCATGTCGAAAAGCTCGGGCTTGGTTAAAAAAGCACGATGTTCCATTTAAAGAACACAATATTATGACAAGTCCTTTGAGCAAACAGGAGTTGACAAGTATATTGGCCTTGACCGAAAACGGAACAGACGACATTATTTCAACTCGTTCAAAAATTTTTCAAAAATTGGATGTTGATGTTGAAGATTTATCCATCTCAGCCTTGATCCATCTGATTGAGGAAAATCCTAGTCTCTTGCGGAGACCGATTATTTTAGATAACAAACGCATGCAGATTGGCTTTAACGAAGATGAAATTCGGGCCTTCTTGCCACGGAGTTATCGCAAACAAGAGTTACGCTCTGCCACTCTAAGAGCAGAAATAAACTAAGAAGTATGTCGAATGCAAAAAAATTATAGTTACCCACTGGACTTATCGTGGAGCACTGAAGAGCTTGCTTCAGTGCTTTCTTTTTTCAATAAAGTTGAAGAAGCCTATGAAAGTAAGGTAGAGGCCAAAGAATACATGGAAGCCTACCGCGCTTTTAAGAAGGTCGTGCCTAGTATCGGAGAAGAAAAGCGTTTTGGACGGGAGTTCGAAGAAGTTAGCGGTTATTCTCTCTATCGTGCGACCCAGGCTGCAAAGCAAAAAGAGGAAGGATGGTTTTCTCTTGAAGAATAAATTAGAGTTTGCCAAACAAATCGTTTTAGAGGCTGGAGACTACTTGCGTCTTCATCTCCATGATGACTTGATGATCTCAAAAAAGACTGGGCCGACAGATCTAGTAACCCAGATGGACCAACAGGTTCAAAAGGATTTGGTTGAAAAAATCACACATCGCTACCCAGAAGATCGGATTTTTGCGGAGGAAGATGGCCTTCGTTCACCGATTTCAGAAGGATCTGTTTGGGTGATTGATCCTATTGATGGGACCAATAATTTTGTGACCCAAAAGGAAGATTTTGCGGTGATGGTGGCCTATTTTGAAGACGGAATTGGTCAGTTTGGCCTGATCTACGATGTGATGCGGGATCACCTTTTTTACGGGGGTGGAGAATTCCCTGTTTATCGCAATGAGGTTGAACTAACACCCTTTGTGGACCAACCTCTGGAAAACTTTTTGATTGCTTCAAATGTCGGCATGCTTGAGAAAAATGACTGGGGCATGGCAGATCTTGGTATGGATTCTCTTGGCATTCGAGTCTACGGAAGTGCCGGTATTAGTTTTTCAAAAATTCTCTCAGGTGGGATTCTAGCTTATTTTAGCTACATCTGGCCCTGGGATTATGCCGCAGCTGCGATCATGGGAGAACGGTTAGGTTATACCGTTTTAAATCTAAATGGAGATAAACCTAATTACCAGTCAGTGGAACCCATTATGATGGTTCCAAAAGTGAAGTTAACAGAAATTCAAACCTATCTTAAGAAAGGGAGAAGTTAAATGAATTTTCCCAATGGTTTTAAAGAAAAATACCAGCATCTTCTAGGTGAGGATGCTGCTGCTTTTTTTGCGACCTTTGAACAAGAAGCAGTATCGGCCTTTCGGACTAATCCTTTGAAAGAAGCTCAAAAAGCATTTGATGATCCGATTCCCAATACCCCTTGGGGCCATTATGGAAAGGTCTCAGGAAAATCCATTGAGCACGCAACGGGCTTGGTCTATTCGCAAGAGCCAGCAGCTCAGATAGTGGCCCAAGTCGCTCAGCCGAAGCCAGGAATGAAGGTCCTGGACTTGGCCGCAGCTCCTGGCGGAAAGACTACCCAACTCTTGTCTTATTTGGACAATCAGGGACTTTTGGTCTCCAATGAAATCCACAAGGGCCGCTCGAAAATTCTTGTAGAGAATGTAGAACGCTTTGGTGCCCGAAATGTATTGGTAACCAATGAGTCTGCCGATCGTCTGGCCAAAGTTTTCTCAGGCTTTTTTGATCTGATTGTACTGGACGCCCCTTGTTCCGGTGAGGGGATGTTCCGTAAGCAACCAGATGCCATGGACTATTGGTCCATCGATTATCCCCGAGAGTGTAGTCTCCTTCAAAGAGAGATTCTAGGGGATGCCCTCAAGATGTTGGTTCCAGGAGGTTCCTTGGTGTATTCAACCTGTACCTGGGCTCCAGAGGAAAATGAAGAGATCGTATCCTGGCTTTTGGAAAACTATGATCTGGAGCTGGAAACGATCGAGAAGATCAATGGTATGGCAGAAGGCATTGACTATCCAGAAACCGCGCGTATGTATCCTCATCTCTTTAAAGGGGAGGGACAATTTGTTGCTAAGTTCCGTTATCTAGGAGAGAATCGTCCTGCCAAAATCCCTTCCAAAAAAGACCAATTATCTGCGGAGCAAAAGAAATGGTGGCAGGAGTTTGCTAAGAAACACTTGAAGATCACTCTAGAAGGTGTCCTCGAAACCTTTGGAGATGAACTCTACTTGGTTCCACTTGGTTTACCAGATTTGCGCAAAGTAAAAATTGCCCGAAATGGCTTGCATCTAGGCACCTTCAAGAAAAATCGATTTGAACCTAGTTTTGCCCTTGGCCTTGCTCTAAAACCGAGTGAGGTCAAAGAGACCGTTTCGATCACGCCTGAAGACTTTGTTCATTATGTGGCGGGAGAGACGGTTCAATTAAAGGAAACGCATCCAAATGGATGGTACCAGGTCCTGGTTGAAGGCAATGGTTTGGGCTTTGCTAAAGTGACCGGACAGACCCTGAAAAATTTCTATCCAAAGGGGCTTCGTTTTAGGTAAAATGCTGGGCAAAGAACCCGTTCTATGATATAGTGGAAGTACAGTTTTTTTTGAAAAAAACTTGTCAAAATCATAAGTGAAATAGTGAAATATCAAGGAGACATGATTTGAAAAAGTCTAAAAAGCTGATCCTAGGACTAGCGACGATCGCATTAGCAGGAAGTTTATCTGCTTGTGCTTCTTGGATCAATCGCGGAGAATCCATCACTGCTGTTGGATCCACTGCCTTGCAACCCTTGGTTGAAGGAGTGGTAGATCGCTACATTGAAGAACATCCTGGTAAGATTGTGAATGTACAAGGAGGAGGTTCTGGTACAGGACTTTCACAAGTTCAATCAGGTGCTGTGGACATCGGAAATAGTGACCTCTTTGCAGAGGAAAAATCTGGGATCGATGCCTCTAGTCTGGTCGACCATCAGGTAGCCGTAGCAGGAACAGCCATCATTGCCAATAAAAATATCTCAATCGACAATTTGACAACGGAGCAATTGCGAAAGATCTTTACGGGTGAATATACCAACTGGAAGCAATTGGGAGGTCCAGATCTTGAAATCACGATTGTGAACCGGGCGGTTGGTTCTGGTAGCCGTGCTGTCTTTGATGCCATTATCATGGATGGCAAACAACCCAAGCAGGCACAAGAGCAAGACTCTAATGGAATGGTGAAAAACATCGTTTCTCAAACGCCAGGAGCCATCTCTTATCTAGCCTTTACCTACTTGGATAGCAGTGTCAAAACCATGAAGCTCAATGGCTATCAACCAACCAAAGCCAATGTCGTCAACAATAACTGGCCAATCTGGTCTTATGAACACATGTATACCAAAGGAAAACCCAATGAGTTGTCTAAAAAATTCATTGACTACATGATGACGGATGAGGTTCAGCAAAAAGTTGTTGGCAAGATGGGCTATATCCCAATCAATGATATGAAAGTCACCCGTGATTTAAAAGGGAATGTGACAAAAAAATAAAAGAATTAGGTAAAAAATGAACGAAGTAGCAAAAAAAATGCTGACGAAATCAAAAAACTCCCGCCTAGAAAAATTTGGAAAAACCATTACTTTTTTATGTATGAGTTTGATTGTTGTCGTCGTTGCCATGATTTTGATTTTCGTGGCCCAAAAAGGTTTATCGACTTTCTTTGTCAATAAAGTCAATATCTTTAGTTTTCTATTTGGGAGTACTTGGAATCCTGCTGCAAAGGAATTCGGAGCCCTACCAATGATTCTAGGTTCCTTTATTGTAACCTTGCTTTCTGCCCTCTTGGCAACGCCGTTTGCCATTGGTGCAGCAGTTTTCATGACAGAAGTCTCTCCTAAAGGAGCTCGTTTCTTGCAACCAGCCATTGAGCTCCTAGTGGGGATTCCTTCAGTTGTTTATGGATTCATTGGCCTTCAAGTGGTCGTCCCATTTACGCGTAGTCTCTTTGGAGGGACCGGTTTTGGGATCCTCTCAGGGGTCTTTGTCCTCTTTGTTATGATCTTGCCAACTGTTACCTTCATGACGACCGATAGCTTACGAGCTGTGCCCCGTCATTACCGGGAAGCGAGTATGGCCATGGGTGCGACACGCTGGCAAACCATTTGGCATGTCACGCTCAAGGCAGCCCGCTCAGGAATCTTTACAGCGGTTGTCTTTGGTATGGCGCGTGCCTTCGGGGAAGCCTTGGCGATCCAGATGGTAGTCGGAAACTCGGCAGTAGTACCAACCTCGCTCACAACACCAGCTTCCACCCTCACCTCTATTTTGACCATGGGAATCGGAAATACCGTCATGGGTACGGTCAATAACAATGTTCTTTGGTCACTCGCCTTGGTATTGCTCCTCATGAGTCTTGCCTTTAACAGTGTGATTAAACTGATTACGAAAGAAAGAGGTAAGAAGAACTATGCACGCTAAACGAATGGATAAAATTGCAACAGGAGTACTGTATGCTATTTCAGGGATCATCGTTGCGATTCTTGCCTCATTGATCCTTTATATCTTGGTCCGTGGCTTGCCACATGTATCCTGGCACTTCTTGACTGGTAAATCCTCTTCTTATCAAGCAGGAGGAGGGATCGGAATTCAATTGTATAATTCCTTTTTCCTCTTAGTCATTACCTTGGTGATTTCCTTCCCACTTTCTCTTGGGGCTGGGATTTACCTTTCTGAGTACGCTAAAAAAGGGCGCTTGACCAATTTGGTTCGTACCTGTATTGAGATCTTGTCTTCCTTGCCATCTGTCGTTGTAGGTCTCTTTGGTTACTTGGTCTTTGTTGTCCAGTTCAAATATGGATTTTCGATCATTTCAGGGGCCTTGGCCTTGACCGTCTTTAATCTGCCCCAGATGACCCGCAATATCGAAGATAGCTTGCAGCACGTCCATCATACGCAGCGCGAAGCAGGTTTAGCACTGGGCTTGTCTCGCTGGGAAACCGTGATTCATGTCGTGGTACCGGAGGCTCTTCCAAGCATTATTACTGGGGTCGTATTGGCATCAGGACGGATCTTTGGGGAAGCCGCTGCCTTGATCTATACAGCAGGTCAATCGGCTCCAGCTCTTGATTGGTCAAACTGGAACATCTTTAGTGTGACGAGTCCGATTTCGATCTTCCGTCAGGCTGAAACCTTGGCCGTCCATATCTGGAAGGTCAACAGTGAAGGAACCATTCCAGACTCGATCGAAGTCTCAGCTGGTTCTGCCGCCGTTCTTTTGATCTTTATCTTGATCTTTAACTTTGGAGCTCGCAAACTCGGAAGTTACCTCCATAAAAAACTAACATCTGCTTAAAGGAGAAGAAATGTCAAAATACAATTGGGATGAGAGACACATCATTACTTTTCCTGAAGGAAAGGTGGTCCTATCGACCAAAGATTTGCATGTCTATTATGGAACTAACGAGTCTATCAAAGGCGTCGACATGCAGTTTGAAAAGAATAAGATTACAGCCTTGATCGGTCCTTCAGGATCTGGGAAATCAACCTATCTTCGTAGTTTGAACCGGATGAATGATACCATCGATATTGCGCGTGTTACGGGTGAAATTTGGTATGAAGGAATCGATGTCAATCGTCCGGATATCAATGTTTATGAAATGCGGAAGCACATTGGGATGGTTTTCCAACGGCCCAATCCTTTTGCCAAATCAATATACAAAAATATCACCTTCCCTCATGAACGTGCTGGGGTGAAAGACAAGAAGATCTTGGACGAATTGGTCGAAACTTCTTTGAAACAGGCAGCCCTATGGGATCAGGTAAAGGATGATCTTCACAAATCAGCTCTAACGCTTTCAGGTGGTCAACAGCAACGACTTTGTATCGCGCGGGCTATTTCTGTGAAGCCAGACATTTTGCTCATGGATGAGCCAGCTTCAGCGCTTGATCCGATCGCGACAGCGCAATTAGAAGAAACCATGCTGGAGCTGAAGAAAGATTACACCATTGTCATCGTGACCCACAGCATGCAACAAGCAGCCCGTGCTAGTGATTATACCGGTTTCTTTTATCTGGGAAACCTCATCGAGTACGATAAGACTTCGAATATTTTCCAAAATGCGAAATTGCAATCGACCAACGATTATGTATCGGGTCACTTTGGATAAAGTAATATGACAACAAAAAGGAAAATAGAATGACAGAACCAATTTTGCAAGTCAAGGACTTGTCGGTTTATTACAATAAAAAGAAGGCTCTAAATAGCGTCTCCTTGGATTTTGCTCCAAAGGAGATTACAGCCTTGATTGGTCCTTCAGGATCAGGGAAATCTACCCTTTTAAAAGCCATTAACCGCATGGGGGACCTTAACCATGAGGTCACCACCACAGGGACCGTCCTCTACAACGGTCACAATATCTACGGACCACGGACCGATACGGTCGAATTGCGTAAGGAAATCGGAATGGTCTTCCAACAGCCCAATCCCTTTCCAATGTCCATTTATGATAATGTGACTTATGGGTTGATGATTAATGGTGTCAAGGATAAGGCTGTCTTAGATGAGGCAGTTGAAACCTCATTGAAACGCGCTTCCATCTGGGATGAAGTCAAGGATCGACTGCATGATTCAGCTATCGGACTTTCCGGTGGTCAGCAGCAGCGGGTCTGTGTGGCGCGGGTTCTTGCGACCAGTCCAAAGATTATTCTTTTGGATGAACCAACTTCAGCGCTGGATCCGATTTCAGCTGGTAAGATTGAAGAAACACTGTATGGACTAAAAGACCGTTACACTATGCTTTTGGTGACCCGCTCCATGCAGCAAGCGAGTCGGATTTCTGATAAAACAGCCTTTTTCTTGGATGGCGATTTGATTGAGTACAATGACACCAATGAAATGTTCTTGAACCCAGCTAAGAAAGAAACAGAAGACTATGTCTCTGGTAAATTTGGATAGGAAGAAAATAAAATGTTACGAGTTCAATTTGAAGAAGATTTAGAGAAGTTGCATAACCAGTTTTATGCAATGGGAAATGAAGTGTTGAGTCAGATCAACCGTACAGTTCGTGCTTTCGTGACCCATGACCGTGAATTGGCCCGCCAAGTTATCGAAGATGATGCGGAGATCAACAACTACGAAGTGAAGTTAGAGCGCAAATCTTTTGAGATTATCGCCCTTCAACAGCCCGTTTCACAAGACCTTCGTGTCGTTATGACGGTCTTAAAAGCGGTCTCTGACTTAGAGCGGATGGGTGACCACGCAGTATCAATTGCCAAGGCAACCATTCGCATGAAAGGGGAAGTCCGTATTCAATCTGTTGAGGAAGAGATCAGCAAGATGGGCCGTGAAGTCAAAGATTTTGTCGAAGCGACACTAGATGTTTACCTCAAAGGCGATGTGGATTTGGCCTATGAAGTTGCGACACGAGACGAAGTCATCAACCATTACTTCGATAGCATCCAAGAATTAGCAACAGAAGAAATTCGGAAAAATCCAGAGTCCATCGTAACTGGACGTGATTATTTCCAAGTGATCAACTTCTTGGAACGCATCGGAGATTATGCAAAAAACATCTGTGAATGGGTGGTTTACTTCGAAACAGGTAAAATTATCGAAATGTAAGATCATGGAGTCTTTTCGATCACAGACAGGCATTCTAATGCTTGTCTTTTCTTTTATCTTAACTTTGTGATAAAATAGTTTTATTAGGGCTTTTCATTGGAAAGCATGAAACATTTAAAGGAGGAAATTATGCAAGCAGTTGCACATTTTGTAGAAACATTCGTTCCAGAATATTACGAAGTGTTTTTGGATTTAAGTCGTAAAACCAAGACCTTTAGCGGTCGTGTGGTGATCACGGGTCAAGCCAAGGCGGACAAGATCTCGCTTCACCAAAAGGATTTGACCATCGAAACAGTAGAAGTAGCCGGTCAAGCCCGTCCATTTACGGTTGATGATGACAATGAAGCAGTCTATGTTGAATTGGAAGGAACAGGTCAAGTGACAGTTACTCTGACCTATTCTGGTAAGATCACAGACAATATGACAGGGATTTACCCATCTTACTACAGCATTGATGGCGTGAAGAAGGAAGTCCTCTCTACCCAGTTTGAGAGCCATTTTGCGCGTGAAGCTTTTCCAAGTGTGGACGAGCCTGAAGCCAAAGCAACTTTCGATCTTTCTTTGAAATTTGACCAAGAAGAAGGTGAAATTGCCCTCTCAAATATGCCTGAAATTGATGTGGAAAACCGCAAAGAAACAGGAATTTGGAAATTTGCTACGACTCCACGGATGTCTTCTTACCTCCTTGCCTTTGCTGCTGGAGATCTTCAAGGGATCACGGCTAAAACAAAAAATGGCACACTTGTAGGTATCTATTCAACCAAGGCGCATCCTTTGAAAAACTTAGAATTTTCTCTTGATGTGGCAGTACGTGTCATCGAATTTTATGAAGACTATTATGGCGTCAAGTATCCAATTCCTCAATCCCTCCATGTAGCGCTTCCTGACTTCTCAGCTGGAGCGATGGAAAACTGGGGCTTGGTGACTTACCGTGAAGTCTATCTCCTTGTAGATGAAAACTCAACTGCAGTTAGCCGTCAACAAGTCGCCCTTGTAGTCGCTCACGAATTGGCTCACCAATGGTTTGGGAACCTAGTAACCATGAAGTGGTGGGATGACCTCTGGTTGAACGAAAGTTTTGCCAACATGATGGAATATGTATCTGTTAATGCCATCGAACCAATCTGGAATATCTTTGAAGACTTCCAAACAACAGGTGTGCCATTGGCCTTGAAACGCGATGCAACCGATGGGGTTCAATCTGTCCATGTGGAAGTTAAACACCCTGATGAAATCAATACTCTTTTTGACCCAGCTATCGTCTATGCGAAAGGTAGCCGTCTCATGCATATGCTCCGCCGTTGGTTAGGTGATGATGCTTTCCGTAAAGGTCTCAAAACTTACTTTGAAAAACACCAATACGGCAATACCATCGGTCGTGACCTTTGGAATGCTCTAGGTGATGCATCTGGCCGTGATGTCGCAGCCTTCATGGATTCTTGGTTGGAACAACCGGGTTATCCAGTCCTTACAGCAGTGGTAGAAAATGATACCTTGAAGATCAGCCAAAAACAATTCTTCATTGGGGAACATGAAGCCCAAGGCCGTAAATGGGTTGTGCCATTAAACAGCAACTGGTCTGGTATTCCAGATACACTTGAAACAGAAACTCTTGAAATTCCAGGTTATGCTGCCCTTGCTGCTGCAAATAGTGAACCGCTTCGTTTCAATACGGAAAATACAGCCCACTACATTACCGATTACCAAGGAGAACTCTTGGATGCGATTGTAGACAACATGGCTTCCTTGGATAACTTGAGCAAGCAACAAATCCTTCAAGAACGCCGTCTCTTGGCAGAAAGTGGTGTCATCTCTTATGCAAGCCTCTTACCAGTTATCGAGAAATTGACCCAAGAAAGTTCTTATTTGGTTGTATCAGCAGTTTCATCAATCCTTCAAGGTCTCAGCCTCTTTGTGGATGAAGGAACTGAAGTAGAAGCAGCTTATAAGAAATTGCTCGTAACCTTCAACCAATTCAACTTTGAACGCCTTGGTTTTGAACCAAAAGCCGGAGAAGCCGATGAAGATGAAATGGTCCGTCAATTGGTTATTTCAAATATGATCAAGGGAGACGATGCCAAAGCAAGCGCTAAAGCAAGTGAAATCTATGCAGCCCATGCAGAGGATATCAGCAAGCTTCCAGCCGCTATTCGTTTGCAAATCTTGATTAACCAAATCAAACACCATGAAAGCAAAGAATTGACTGATTTGTACTTGAACACTTATGCTCAAGCGACAGATGGCAACTTCAAGCGTCAATTGTCTACAGCTCTGGCTTATACAACCGATGCAGACACAGTTGAAAAGATTTTGACAGAGTGGAAGAACAAGGATGTTGTGAAACCACAAGACTTAGCAATGAGTTGGTATTTCACCTTCTTACATCATGAGTTCACTCAAGAATCTGCCTGGACTTGGGCGCGTGAAAATTGGGAATGGGTCAAAGCAGCCCTTGGCGGAGACATGAGCTTTGACAAGTTTGTCATCTACCCAGCCAATACCTTCAAAACAGCAGAGCGCTTAGCAGAATTCAAAGCCTTCTTTGAACCACAATTGTTTGATATGGCTATCAGCCGAAACATCAGCATGGGAATCAAGGAAATCGCTGCGCGTGTGGATTTGATTCAACGGGAAAAAGCAGCAGTAGAAGCCGCTATCCTTGCGACAAAATAGATTTAAAAAAATCGATACAGAAATTTCTGTATCGATTTTTTAGCGTCCTTTGAATCTTATTTGAAATACCAGTGGTGTTTGAGGCTGGCAAAAATCGCCTTGCTGGTGATCGTGATGATGACCAGTTTGATGAGGTCGGCAAGGATAAAGGGAGCAACGACCAAAGTAAATGCTTTTTGGAGATCGGTATGCGTGACCAGCATAAAGCCGATAGCTCCTGACACAAAGAGGAGAGCACTACTGAGGAGATTGGACAAAAAGATAGTGAAAATGCTGGATTTAGCATTGGTAAATAGAGACGTGATCCATGCTCGGAATGGGAAGAAGAGGAGGAAACCAGCAGTAGGACCAAGGAAATGCGAAGCACCACCAGCACCTCCGGCAAATACTGGAAAACCTAAGAAGCCTAAAAGCAGGTAAAGACAGACTGTGACAAAGGCATGGCTGGGTTTATAGATGGTCCCGATGATCCCGATCATGAGTGTCTGTAGGGTCAAAGGAATTGGTCCAAAGGGAATGGTGAATTGAGATAGGACGGAGATCATGGCCACTCCAATGGAGATGAGAACTAAGGGAAAGATTTTCTTCATAACAGTTAACCTCTAATTTATTTTATGGTAACTATTCTACAATAAGGAGCTCAACCTGTCAATAGCCACGCTTGTTTTAGGTTTTTTTAAGTAAAAATTTAGTCAGGCTTAAGACTCCTGAAGTATAATCGCCTTACTAAAGGATCGAGCTCCCTTTAAATTTTAAAAGACAAGTACTTGTACAAAAAGATAAAAGGTAAAAAGATGAATCAAAAAGAAACAAAACAAGTTGTCGAAACGCAAGAATCAAAAGAAAAAATGGTTGTCCTCAAACGAAGCCCTAAGTGGTGGATTGGCATGGCAGCAGTTGGTGGATTGTTGGTCGGTGCTGGAAGTGGCTTTGGTGTCGGTGTCATCGCCTCTCAATCTTCCAATAACCAACAATTTTCTCAACCGGTCCAAACGGGTCAAAACCAAGGATCCAATCAGCAACAAAATAGTCAAACTGGCCATGCTTCACAAGGAAACCAGCAAAATGGCGGCCCACAGGATGGCGGCCCTCAAGGCGGTGGTCCACAAGGTGGTGGCCAAGGACAAGGCGGCCCGCAAGGTGGCGGTCCGGGTCAAATGCCACAAGAAGGCAATGGTGGCCCACAAGGGAATGGTCCAGATAATGGCATGAACCAATCTGGCGGACAAGAAGGGAACCAGGGGTCCTCTAAAAAGTCCAATAAGAAGAATTCAAAAAATAAAAACAAGACGAGTGATAGTCAAAGTAACAAAGAAAACACGACAAATTCATAGAATAAGCCTTCCTCAGGCAGGCTGAATTTGATCATAAAACCAGGTTCTAAAGTATAGGAAATGAAGGCAAGTCGTGTTATAATGGTTAAGAATAGATTAGAAAGACTCGCTCACGAAAGAGAAGAGGATACGACAATGATTAAAATTCTATTGGTCGAAGATGACCTTGGTTTATCAAATTCAGTATTTGATTTTTTAGATGATTTTGCGGACGTCATGCAGGTCTTTGACGGAGAAGAAGGTCTTTATGAAGCAGAAAGCGGGATCTATGATTTGATTTTACTGGACCTCATGCTTCCTGAAAAGAACGGTTTCCATGTCTTGAAAGAATTGCGTGAAAAAGGCGTGACAACCCCTGTTTTGATCATGACAGCTAAAGAAAGTCTGGATGACAAGGGGCACGGCTTTGAGCTGGGAGCAGACGATTACCTCACCAAGCCTTTCTACCTAGAAGAGCTTAAGATGCGGATTCAAGCTCTCTTGAAGCGCTCAGGAAAGGTCAATGAAAACACCCTTAATTATGGCAATTTGAAGGTCAATTTATCTACCAATTCGACTTATGTGGATGGGAAAGAAGTGGAACTTCTTGGGAAGGAATTTGATCTTCTGGTCTACTTCCTTCAAAACCAAAATGTCATCCTTCCAAAAACACAGATTTTCGATCGCCTTTGGGGCTTTGACAGTGATACGACCATCTCTGTTGTTGAGGTCTATGTTTCAAAAATCCGTAAAAAATTAAAAGGTACCGATTTCGTTGAGAGCTTGCAAACATTGCGCAGTGTGGGGTATATCTTAAAAGATGCTAACCAGAATTAAGAAAACCGTCGGAGAAGATGATTTTTCCTACTTCATCCGATATTTTGGGCTCTTTACCTTGATATTCTCGGCCATGACCTTGATTATCATTCAGGTCATGCGCTCGAGTCTTTATACAACTGTTGATGAGAACCTCAAGACTCTCAGTCAGGATCCCTACTCGCTTGTAGCGATTGCTTATCGAGACCAGCGACAGTCAAATACCAAAGGAGATGATAATGATCATGAGATGATGATCCCAGATCATGATAAATCAGAACCTAAAGGGGATGTCACATCCAATACCACTGTTGTTTTGCTCAATAAAAAATATGAAAACTTGACAACCGGTAATGGGTTTTTAAACTTCAAAACGGTGACGTTTGGTCGAAAGCTCCTCAACAAGGTTTCCCAGCTTCAAATTACAAATAGCTATGGGAAAAAAGAAAGTTACCGGGCCTATATGGCAGAGTTGAGTTTATCTGATGATGAAAGTGATAGTGATATCAAGTATGCGGTTGTCATGACCAATATCAGTCAGCTAGAGCAGACCAGTGAAGAGCACGAAAGTCAAATCGCCCTCATCATGATCTGCTTCTGGGGAATCTCCTTATTCGCTAGCCTCTTCTTAGCACGTCTCAGCGTCAAGCCCCTTCTTGAGAGTATGCAAAAGCAAAAGGCTTTCGTGGAAAATGCTTCCCATGAGTTGCGGACGCCTTTAGCAGTTCTGCAAAATCGCCTCGAAACGCTTTTTAGAAAGCCTGAAGCGACCATTATGGAATCGAGTGAGAATATTGCATCCAGCTTGGATGAAGTTCGAAATATGAAGCTTTTGACTACCAACCTTCTCAATATTGCCCGAAGAGATGACGGCTTGAAGACAGAGATGGAAGATATCGAACCAAGCTTTTTCGATCAGACCTTCTCGAATTTTGAGATCATTGCAGAAGAAAATGGCAAAATCTTCCGAGGAGACAATCAGGTGGACAAAGTCATTTGTTCTGATAGAACGCTCCTCAAGCAATTGATGACCATTCTCTATGACAATGCCTTGAAGTATACCGATGAAGATGGCGAGATCCAGTTTGAAGTTCAATTGAAGGATAAAAATCTTCTTTTGAGAGTGCTGGATAATGGTCCAGGGATTCGAGATGAGGATAAGAAACGGATCTTTGATCGTTTTTACCGGGTCGACAAGGCCAGAACCCGTCAAAAAGGTGGATTTGGCTTGGGGTTATCCCTCGCTAAGCAGATCGTAGAAGCCTTTAAAGGGACTATTCAAGTCAAAGATAATAAACCAAAAGGGACTATCTTTGAAGTGAAATTATCCATTAAGACGGAAAGTCGTAAAAAAAATCGTTCATAATCTTTAAAAGATAGAAAAGAGGAAAACCTATGAGTTCAAAAATGTTGCACACTTGCCTTCGTGTGGAAAACTTAGAAAAATCAATCGCTTTTTACCAAGATGCTTTTGGTTTTGAAGAAAAACGTCGGAAAGATTTCCCAGACTACAAGTTCACGATTGTTTATTTGGCCTTGCCTGGAGATGACTATGAGTTGGAATTGACTTACAATTATGATCATGGTCCATATGTCATCGGAGATGGCTATGCTCACGTTGCTTTGAGTACTCCTGATTTGGAAGGTTTGAATGCTGAACACAAGGCTAAAGGCTATGAAGTGACGGAACCAAAAGGTCTTCCAGGAACGAAACCGAATTATTATTTCGTTGTAGATCCGGATGGATATAAAGTAGAAGTCATTCGCGAAAAATAAGAGGGACTAAAAACAAGGGCCGCTGTCGGCGACGACAGTCGCCCTCTTTTTATGAAACCATTTACAAAAAAGGAATGTTTTTTCGAGAGAAATTTGCTATAATAAAGTTATGAGATTAAAACACACGAAAACTATTTTATTAATCATTACAAATCTCCTTTTACTGATTCTTTTGTATATCGGCTATCAAAAGATTCAAAGGGTTCGTGAACAAAAAGCCTATCAGGATCAGTTTGCTAAGGTTACCCAACTTGAGAAAAGCTCTGAAAAAGGGAAAGATGTTCAAGTTCAGGAAGGGATTTTAGGAACTTCTTATGTGACGGCTTATTATCCTACTAAGGATGGACAGCCTGTTGAGATTGTGAAAGAGAAGATCCAAGAAGACCTTCAGCGTCTAGGATCCGATGAAAAAACCAAAGAACCAAAGCATTTG
>ERZ824522.1482-NODE-1482-length-14910-cov-2.971390_pt1 | contig 14910 bp, 8 predicted proteins | sample MGYA00519935_ERZ824522 | MGnify/ENA primary metagenome ERZ824522 (study PRJEB31778, sample SAMEA3449160) | human gut metagenome | biome: human gut; feature: human-associated habitat; material: faeces | place: United Kingdom | collected 2010/2012 ...
GCCGGAAAATATATGACAGGATATAAGACAGTTGTAGGCATGGTAAACGGAATGCTGGAAGAACTCGGAATCACAGTTCCGGTTGCTCTGCATCTTGATCACGGCAGCTACGAAGGATGTATGAAGTGTATCGAAGCAGGATTCTCATCTATCATGTTCGACGGATCACATTATCCGATCGAGGAGAACGTAGAGAAGACAAAAGAGCTCGTTAAGATCGCTCATGAGAAGAACATGTCCATCGAGGCAGAAGTCGGTTCTATCGGCGGAGAGGAAGACGGAGTAATCGGAAAAGGCGAGTGTGCCGATCCGCAGGAGTGTAAGATGGTTTCCGATCTCGGAATCGATTTCCTTGCAGCAGGTATCGGAAATATCCACGGAAAATATCCGGAGAACTGGGAAGGATTAAGTTTTGAGACTCTGGATGCGATCCAGCAGCTTACAGGCGATATGCCGCTCGTTCTTCACGGAGGCACAGGTATTCCGGAAGATATGATCAAAAAGGCAATCAGCCTCGGCGTTGCTAAGATTAATGTAAATACAGAGTGTCAGCTTGCGTTTGCGGCAGCTACACGCGAGTATGTTGAAGCAGGAAAAGACCTTGAAGGAAAAGGATTTGACCCGCGTAAACTTCTTAAACCGGGTACAGACGCAATCATGGCTACTGTAAAAGAGAAAATGGAATTATTCGGTTCTATCGGACAGGCTTAAGCAGCGGCGCAGCATATCTGACGTCTGCTTTCGGCGGCTGAATTTTTCAAAAAAATACTTGCCTTTTTTAGTTGGCGGAGTTATACTGACTGACAGAGACATGAACAGGGGCGTTCCAGCATAGCATGGAGTGCCCTTTTTGTAATAGCAACGAGCTAAAGCACGGGAGTGCCAGAGATCTTGGCGGCTGCTTACGATCCCGGAATGTTCTCTTCGGTGTTTCCGGTGATTTATGGTATGCCATAATTTTTTTTGTATTATATTGTAAAAGCAGTAATACATAGAGTAGTCTGATACAAAAAAGCGTTCATGCAGTCTTGTTAAAAGGTAGGAAGGAAAGGTGAATTATGAGTACAGAAGCAATCAATGTAGCTGAAATTTTTGGACAGAATGTTTTTGACGATACAGTGATGCAAGAGCGTCTGCCGAAAAAGATTTACAAAAATCTGAAGCACACGATCGAAGAGGGCAGGGAACTTGATCTGGAGACGGCCGATGTCATAGCTCATGAGATGAAAGAGTGGGCGATTGAAAAAGGCGCGACGCATTACACACACTGGTTCCTGCCTTTAACAGGCGTTACGGCAGAAAAGCATGATTCATTTATATCGGCTCCCCAGCCAAGCGGAAAAGTTCTTATGAGTTTTTCGGGAAAAGAATTGATCAAAGGAGAACCGGATGCTTCCTCGTTTCCGTCAGGAGGATTAAGAGCTACGTTTGAGGCAAGAGGGTATACAGTGTGGGATTGTACTTCTCCGGCATTTATAAGAGAAGACGCGGCAGGCGCGATCCTGTGCATCCCTACTGCATTTTGTTCTTATACCGGAGAGGCGCTTGATCAGAAAACACCGCTTCTTCGTTCGATGGAAGCGCTCGATACGCAGGCAATGCGTCTGCTTCGCTTATTCGGAAATACAACTTCAAAGAAAGTGACGCCGTCTGTCGGTGCGGAACAGGAATATTTCCTTGTAGATTCAGAAAAGTTTCTTCAGAGAAAAGACCTGATCTATACAGGAAGGACGCTGTTTGGCGCGATGCCTCCGAAAGGTCAGGAGATGGACGATCACTATTTCGGAACGATCAGACAGAGAATCGCATCGTTTATGAAAGATGTAAACGAAGAACTTTGGAAGGTAGGCGTTACGGCGAAAACTCAGCATAACGAGGCTGCTCCGGCTCAGCATGAGCTTGCTCCGATCTATGCAAAAGCGAATATTGCGGTAGACCATAATCAGATCGTGATGCAGACTTTGAAACGGGTGGCAAGCAGGCACGGAATGAAATGTCTGCTCCATGAGAAACCGTTTGCAGGGGTGAATGGATCGGGAAAACATAATAACTGGTCGCTGATAACAGACGATGGCATCAATATGCTCGAACCGGGAAAGACACCGCATGAGAATATTCAGTTCCTTCTTGTTCTGACATGTGTTTTGAAAGCGGTCAACAGACACGCGGAACTTCTCAGAGAATCTGCGGCTGATCCGGGAAATGATCACCGGCTTGGGGCAAATGAAGCGCCTCCGGCAATTATTTCCGTTTTCCTCGGAGAGCAGCTCGAGGATGTGATCGATCAGCTTGTAAGTACAGGGGAGGCAACACATAGTTTGAAAGGCGGAAAGCTGGAGACGAGTGTGCGTACTCTTCCTGATCTGATGAAAGATGCGACAGACCGGAACAGAACTTCTCCGTTTGCATTTACGGGAAATAAATTTGAATTCCGTATGGTAGGTTCGAGAGACTCGATCGCATCTGCCAATATTGTGCTCAATACGATCGTGGCGGAAGCGTTTTCGGAAGCATGTGATGTTATGGAACAGGCGGATGACGTTCAAAAAGCGATCCATGACCTGATCAAGGAATATGCGATCGAGAACCAGAAGATCATTTTTAACGGAGACGGATATTCACAGGCATGGGTAGAAGAAGCGCAAAGAAGAGGACTTCCAAACATTAAGTCTATGGTTGAGTCGATCCCGGCGCTTGTATCTGATAAGTCGGTAGAACTTTTTGAGAAATTCGGAGTATTTACACGCACAGAGCTTGAATCCCGCGCGGAAATTCGCTATGAAAATTATTCAAAGGCGCTCAATATCGAGGCTCGTACGATGATCGATATGGGAAGAAAACAGTTTATTCCGGCGATCATTAAATATACAAAGACGCTGGCGGATACGGTTAATTCGGTAAAAGCCGCAGGTGTGGATGCCAGTGTTCAGCTTGCGACGCTTGATGAGATTACCGTGCTGCTCAAAGAAGCAAGCCGCGCTCAGGCACAGCTTGAGAAAGTGACGGAGACGGCTTCTTCCATGGACGACGGTCCTGATAAAGCGGCTTATTATTATGAGACAGTGTGCCCTGCAATGGAGGATCTGCGTGCGCCGATCGACAAGCTGGAGATGATCGTTGATAAAGAGGCATGGCCGATGCCGTCTTATGGAGATCTGATATTTGAAGTATAATTAGAAACAATGTTCTTGCGAACGATGTTTCTATAAAGTGGAAACAGAGACTTTTTGAGATATGATTCCGAAAGCCTCTGTTTCTTTTTATAATTGACATCTGAAAAATCTCGGGGCATACTTATTGCAGAAAGAAGAGCTGGAGACTGCATTATTACCGGAATGCGGCAAAAACACACATTGTCCGAAATGAAAACAGGAGGTTGTACTATGATAGGAGGACACTTATTACACGGTGGAGACTATAATCCGGAACAGTGGATCGAATATCCGGAGATATTGGAAGAAGATTTAAAGTTGATGAATAAGGCAAATGTAAACTGTGTGACGCTCGGAGTGTTTTCTTGGGCGGAGTTAGAGCCTAAGGAGGACGTTTATACGTTTGAATGGCTGGAGGAAATTATAGATAAACTCCGAGAGAGGAAGATACAGGTAGTTTTGGCGACTCCGTCGGGAGGAATGCCGCACTGGCTTACACAAAAGTATCCCGAGACGCTTCAGGTGCAGGCGGACGGTACGGTAAACCTGCCGGGGAAGCGCCATAACTTCTGCTATTCCTCTCCGGTCATGAGGCGGAAGGTAAAGCAGATAGACCGGGCTCTTGCGCAGCGATTCGGAAAGAAAGAAAATGTGATCCTCTGGCATATTTCCAATGAGTTCGGGGGAAACTTCAAAGATTCCACATGTCATTGTGAAAAATGTCAGAAAAAGTTTCGGGAATGGCTGAAAAACAAGTACGGAACACTGGATAAGCTTAATGCGTCGTGGTGGACGGGATTTTGGAGTCACAAATATACAGATTGGGATCAGATCCACAGCCCTTCTCCGCAGGGCGAATGTCTGACGACAGCGTTGACTTTAGATTGGAAGAGATTTTCTTCCGAGCAGATTACAGATTTTTGCAAAATGGAAGCCGATGCATTGAGAGAATTTTCCGATCTTCCGACAACGACGAATATGATGGGATTTTTCAAAGGAGTTGATTACAATACTCTGAAAAATGCAGTTGATATCATATCATGGGATAATTATCCGTTTTGGCATGAGAGAAAAGATGAAGTGCCGGAGGCGGTATATACATCTGCGGGTCATGCTCTTATGAGAAGTCTGAAAAGAGAGCCGTTTCTTTTAATGGAAAGCACGCCCTCTTCTGTGAGCTGGCGTTCTCACAATCCGCTGAAAAGACCGGGGATGCACATGCTTTCTTCTATGCAGGCAGTTGCGCACGGAGCAGATTCGGTTCAGTATTTTCAGTGGAGAAAGAGCAGGGGCGGCTATGAGAAATTTCACGGAGCAGTCGTAGATCATAAGAACGGTTCTGATACGAGAACATTTCGAGAAGTGACGGAAGTAGGAAAGCGGCTGGAGCACTTAAGCGGCGGGATCAAAACTTTTTTAAACAGGGCGAAAGCGGCCATTGTTTTTGACTGGGAAAACTGGTGGGCTGTAGAAGACACGAGCGGACCGCGTCAGGATCTTGATTATGTGAAATGTGTGACGGATCACTACCGTGCGTTTTGGGAGTGTGGCTTGGACGTTGATTTTGTAAGTATGGACGATGATTTTTCGGGATATCGGCTTCTGGCGGCGCCACTTAATTATATGTATAAAAAGGGATATTCCGAAAAGGTCAGAGCGTTCGTGGAAGCGGGCGGAACTTATGTGACAACGTATTTCAGCGGGATTGTAAATGAAACCGATCTTTGTTTTATAGGACGGCATCCGTTGGAAGATGTACTCGGGGTGGTTTCTGAAGAAATGGACGCGCCGTCAAAGGAGTTTGAGAATTGTTTTGATTATAACGGAAAAGAATATCCGGCGTATACGATGTGTGATATCGTTCATGCAAAAGCTAAGACGGAAATTTACTCTGTTTATAAAAAAGACTTTTATAAAGGATGTCCGGTAGTAACTGAAAATGCATATGGAAGCGGAAGGGCGTATTATCTTTCGGCAGAATCGGATCAGAGGTTTCTAAGTGCATTTTATAAAGATGTGTTTATAAAGGCGGGATTGTTGAAAGAAGCATCATCTGCCGACCGCATATTAAAACGACTTCCCCATGGCGTGACGGCTGCAAAAAGAGAGGATGAGACAGGAAGAAAAGGTCTTGTTTTTGTGATGAATTTTAATGACAGGCAGGTTCGTTTGGAAGGCATTGGAAAGCAGATTGATGCAGAAAGTGGAGAAGTATATGAAAATGTGTTGGAAATGGCCCCGTTTTCATGTACGATTTTAAAGTTGAAGTAAAGCGTCAGTATGAATATTGTCAGGCAGTGAAATCAGAACATTAAGATAACGGCAGACAGAGTAAAAGAACGTAAAACGTAAGCCGATGCGCGGCGCGGGAAAATAGTGGAAGAAAGGAATCGAGAAAATGCAGTCAGCAGCAGATTTGAGAAGTTTATTGAACAGGATCGATCATCGTGGATATCCTGCTTATAAAGATACGAAAGGAACATATCGGTTTCCGGGATATGTGTTGTCTATAGATCATGTACAGGGAGATCCGTTTGCGTCTCCGTCAAAGGTGAGCATACATGTAGAAGGAAAGGCAGCGGCATTTCCGAGTGATCTTTACTGTGGGAAAGATCAGCGGATCGCGCTTCAGGATGAATTGACGCGTCAGTTTGCAAAAAAGGCGGATCAGTTTGCTTTTCAGGCAAAAGGTTCGGGAAAAAGTGGGATGATCGCTGTAAGCCGCTGCGGGCAGGAAGTTTTGGAACGTACGGCCTGCAGACTTGATCCGAACAGTGGAGATATCATTTTGCGGATGGAAATCGGTTTTCCCGCAAACGGAAGAACGATCAATGCGCGGGAGCTTGAGAAGATCCTGTTTCAGTTTGTGCCGGAATGTGTAAAGGCCTCTTTGTTTTATAAAAATGCAGATGCGGCCCGTCTGCGTAAAATTATAGATCTTGCGGAAGATCAGAGGTATATAAGAGATCAGCTTCCGAAACTCGGACTTTGCGCTTTTGTGGCAAACGGAAGCATTCTTCCGAGAGAGTCCGGCGTTTCGTCTAAGCCGATGCGCGGCGCAGTAAAGTTTCAGTCTCCAAAGGAGCAGGAAGTGACGATTACACTTCCGCATGCGGGAGTCATAAGCGGAATGGGGATCAAAAGAGGGATCACGCTTATTGTGGGCGGGGGATACCACGGAAAATCTACGCTGTTAAAGGCGTTGGAAACAGGAGTTTATCCGCATGTTGCAGGTGACGGACGGGAGTATGTGATCACCGACGATACGGCGGTAAAGATTCGCGCCGAGGACGGGCGGAGTATTAAAAAGACGGATATTTCTATGTTTATCAACGATCTTCCAAATGGAAAGGACACGGTTTTATTTTGTACGGAAGATGCCAGTGGAAGTACGTCTCAGGCGGCAAATGTAATCGAAAGCATGGAAGCCGGAACTTCTCTTTTTTTGATCGATGAGGACACAAGCGCTACGAATTTTATGATACGGGATGAACTGATGCAAAGAGTGATTCATCGGGAGATGGAGCCGATCACGCCGTTTATCGAGCGGATAAGAGAATTGTATGAAAAACAGGGGATTTCCACCGTGATCGTAGCGGGAAGTTCAGGAGCTTATTTCCATATTGCAGATACGATCCTTCAGATGGATCGATACGAGCCGAAAGATATTACCGGATATGCGAAAAAGGAAGCGGAAGCATTTCCTGCGATCAGTCTTTCTCAAGAGCCGGCGCGGCAGCCTGATTTTAAGAGATGTCCGATCGCAAATGCAGATTTAAAGGGGAATGACCGGATCAAGATGAAGACGATGGGAAAAGAAGCTGTCATGATCAACAAAGAAATGATCGATCTTCGCTATGTGGAACAGATTGTTGACAGCGAACAGGTGACAGCGCTCGGATATTGTATGCGATATGCTCAAAAACATCTTATGAACGGAAAGAAAGATCTTCGTCAAGTGATCGCAGAGATGGAAAAAGTTATAGAAAAAGAGTCGCTTGATGCTCTCTGTGAGAGCAGATCAAGTATCGCATGTATGGCGATGCCAAGAGCGCAGGAAATTTTTGCCTGCTTTGACAGATACAGAAAACTGAAACTTTAATAAGCGTGTTTTCGCAGAAAAAGAAAACGATCAGGATGAAGTGGAAAGGAACAGTAAAATGAAATTTATACATTTATCGGATCTGCATATCGGAAAACATCTTTATCATTACAATATGAAAGAAGATCAGGAACACATTTTGGAGGAAGTGATCGGATATACAGAGAAGCTTCGGCCGGATGCGGTTGTGATCGCGGGAGATATTTATGATAAATCTGTTCCGTCGGCAGAGGCGGTCGCAGTGTTTGACGATTTTCTGACACGGCTTTCATCGGTAAGCCCTCAGGTGTCGATTTTGATCATCGCGGGGAATCATGATTCGGCGCAAAGACTTGATTATGCCAGCCGTCTGCTTGGAAGCCGCGGCATCTATATTGCGGGGAAAGCGCCTGAGACGGAAAAAGAACATTTGAAAAAAGTTGTATTAAAAGATGAGTATGGTCCGGTGAATTTTTATCTGCTTCCTTTTTTGAAGCCGGGATATGTAAGGTTGTTGTGTGAAAACGAGACGCCGGGCAGTTATACAGAGGCTGTCGATGCAGTTTTAAGGAGAGAGGATATCGACTTTTCGGAGCGAAACGTACTTGTATCTCATCAGTTTTATACAGGAAACGGCGAGACTCCGGAAACGTGTGATTCAGAACTTTTCAGTGTCGGCGGAATTGATAATGTAGACATTTCCGCAATCAGCCGATTTGATTATGCTGCGCTTGGACATTTGCACAAGGCACAGAGAGTGGGGGCGGAACATATTCGATATTGCGGGACGCTTTTGAAATATTCGGTCAGTGAAGCGGACTTAGAAAAGTCTCTTCATCTTGTGACGATAGGGCAGAAAAAAGAGGCGGTCACAATCGAAAAATTTCCGCTTCATCCGCTGCGGGACGTACAGAAAGTGCGGGGATGTCTTTCTGGAATCTTAAGTTCGGCAGATCCGAAAAAGCGGGATGATTATGTAAGCGTGACGCTTACAGACGAAATCGATCCTTATAGACCGAAAGAACAGTTGGAAAAAGTGTACAGCCGTATTTTAGAAGTGCGGACGGATAATGAACGGACGCGTAAAAAACTTGAGTTTAAGGATGAGGATATCCGCATGGAAAATCCACTGGAAACATTTTCGGATTTCTATGAAGAAATGCATGGAAGAAAGATGTCTTTAGAAGAGGCGGAAATGATGACGCAGATTTTTGATGATGTGAAAGGAGAAGAAAGATGAGACCGATCAAACTTACGATGTCTGCGTTTGGTTCTTATTCCGGTATGGAAACGATTGACTTTACGAAAATTCGAGGCGGGCTGTTTCTCGTTACCGGCGATACCGGAGCCGGAAAAACAACGATCTTCGATGCGGTGACATATGCTCTTTACGACAGGACAAGCGGCGGACGGCGCGACGGAAATATGATGAGAAGCCAGTATGCCGACGACGAGGCGGAAACATTCGTGGAATATACGTTTGCATATCGGGACGGGCAGTATACGATCCGAAGAAACCCGGAATATATGCGCGCGGGAAAGCGGAAAAATGCAGACGGAAAGATCCGCCTTGTAAAGGAAACGTCAAAAGTCAGCCTGATCATGCCCGACGGGAAGGAGTTTCAGGGGAAAAAGCGTGAAGTTGATCAGAAAATAGAGCAGATCATCGGATTAGACGCAGGGCAGTTTACGCAGATCGCTATGATAGCGCAGGGAGACTTCCTGCGGCTGCTGCATGCGGAATCAAAAGAGCGAAAGAAGATATTTTCCAAGATTTTTCAGACGCAGATATACAGAGACGTCCAGGAACAATTAAAAGAGCAAGGAAAAGCATTGTATATACAGTTAAAAGAAAATGAAGCCGATATTCGGCGTGAGATGGAGCGCGTCGATGCAGACGGATCGAAGGTGCAAAAGGTGTGGGAAGATTTGATTTCCCAGGAAATGCCCTCGGCAGAGGCTGTAACAGAAACGCTCGGCCGGATATTAAAAGAAGGAAAAGAAGCGTACGAAACGATGGAAGCCGAAGAAACGGCGCTTCGGAAAGAATCGGAGCAGCTCCATCTTATGATCGGGAAGAAAGAGGAGATCAACAGGATCTTCGGTCTGTTAGAGCGAACAGAATCGGAATATAAAAGACTGCAGGAACAAAGCGCGGAATATGAGCTTTTGAAAAATCACGCGCTGTTGGGAGAACGTTCGGAACAGGCGAGAAGATTGGAAGTGCAGGCGCTTCGTACAAAGGAAGATGCACGGAGGATCAAAGAAGAAATCGTTACTCTGAATGAGTGGATGGAAGAGCACAGTAAGCGGGAAAACAGGCTGAAAGAAGATGCGGAGCAGGCGGAGAGTGAGATGGATCGGATCGAACCGAAGCTTCGAGAACAGATCGTGCGTTTGCGTGAGATTCTTCCCAGATATGCAAAAGTACGGAAATTAAAAGCAGAGTATGAGAAACAGACAGTTCAGATGACACGATGCATAGATCAGTGTAAAGCGGCGTCGGAAGATTATGAAGAAAAATACAGAATCTTTTTCGGCGAACAGGCGGGGATTCTTGCAGAAGAACTTAAGGAAGGTTCTCCGTGTCCTGTGTGCGGGGCGGCGCATCATCCGCATAAGGCGAAAATTTCCGAAGGCGGAGTCGATGAAAAGACAGTAGAAGAGGCGAAAAAGATCCGTGATGAAGCGGAGCGAAAGAGAGCGGCGGCACAGGAAAAATATCAGGAAGTTCGCGCACAATTTGAAACAGAAGAAAAAGCGCTTTTTGGAGAAAGGTATTCTCGGGAAGATGAAAAACAGGCGGAAGACCGGCTTGCAGAATATGAGAGCCTGCTTGCGCAAAAAAGATCGAATTTGAAAAAGCTTCAGGACGCATACAGAAAAACTGCAGAAGAAAACCAACGTCAGGCAGGGCGGGCGGAAAATCTGGTTTTACAGAAAACGGAACTGGAAGAGCGGTTCGAGCAGGAACAGGAAATGTTTCGTCAGGAGATACGAAAGCAGCGGTTTGCGGATCAGGAGGAATACCGGGAGGCGAAAAAATGGATCGAAGGCTGGAGGCAGATGAACGATCAAGTAAAGACGTATGAAAGTCTGGTCGTTCAAAAGAAAAGCAGTGTTGAGACATTGAAAGGTCAGTTAAACGGTAAAAGGCGGCAGGAGACGGAAAGTGACGTCAGAAAGAAAAATGAGACAGATATGCTTTTGAAAGAAAAGAATGTGCGAAAACTGGAGATTCACGGGAAAAATATTACCCATCAAAGCGCCTGTGACAGCCTTAAAAAGTATTTTGCGGCAGAGGAGGAACTTCGGGAAAAGTATGAAGTTGTCGGTAATCTGAGCAGGACGGCGAACGGAAGTTTGACAGGCAGTGTGAAGCTTGATTTTGAGACGTATGTTCAGAGAAAGTATTTCCGGCAGATCATACAAGCGGCGAACCGAAGGCTTGCCAAAATGACTTCCGGAGGATTTATCCTGCAGTGTCGGGAATTGAAAGATTTAAGCAGTCAGGGGCAGGCCGGATTAGATCTGGATGTGTACGATCTGGTGACAGATTCTGTCCGCGACGTAAAATCTCTGTCAGGCGGAGAATCATTTATGGCGGCGTTGTCAATGGCGTTAGGACTTGCGGATATCATTCAGAACACAGCCGGAGCGGTGAGTTTGGAGACGATGTTCGTAGACGAAGGATTCGGTTCTTTGGATGATCAGTCGCGGGAGAGGGCGATCCGTATCTTGAAAGAACTTGCAGGAGAAAAAGGACTTGTAGGTATCATTTCTCATGTCAATGAATTGAAAGAGCAGATCGACTGGAAGCTGACTGTGACAAAAAGCGGCCATGGAAGCCATGCCCGCTGGATCATATAAGACTTTTATAAAGCTCTTTTTAAATACCGGATGCTGTATGCGGGCAGGACGAGCTGTCCGTTAAGTTCCTGTACGGAAGTGTCCTTGCCGCTTGTGATCGTTTCGTTTTCAAAGGAAAGGATCTGTTCATATGTGCCGTTTAACTCATGGTGTCCGGCTGTGAATTCACAGTCGGATGCGTTGACGGCAACAAGGAATTGCTCTTTTTCTGTTTTGCGCTCGAAAATAAGCTGATGATTTGTAATAACGATATTTCGATAAGAACCGCTGCACAGCGCATCGCTTTCTCTGCGAAGAGCGATCAGGCGGCGGATCAGATCGGTGAGATCGTTTGGCTTAGGCGCATCGAAACAAGGCCTTAAGGCATAATCATTATCAGGTGATTTCGTTCCTTCCTCTCCCCATTCGCTTCCGTAATAAATACAGGGAATACCCGGCATACCGAACAAAAGTCCGTAAGCAAGGGGGATATGCCGCTTGTTTGTCAATATGGAAGCAAGCCGCGTGACGTCATGGTTATCTGCAAAAGTCATGAGATGCTTTCCTCTGTAAATGCACCACTGCTCCGGTCCGTATTGGCGGTTTAATGAGTGGGCGATCTCGAACAAGTTCATGCTGTTAAAGCTGGAATATAATCCTTTGTAACATTCGTAGTTCGTGCAGCTGTGAAGCATTTCGTTGTTGACGATCAGGTTGTAGTCTCCGAATAAAACTTCTCCTACAAGAGCGAATCCCGGCTTAATCTCTTCGCAGAAAGAGCGGAGGCGGCGCATGAAGTTATGATCGAGAGAATAAGCGACATCAAGGCGCAGTCCGTCAATGCCGAAAGTTTCGATCCACATTTTTATGCAGCTAAGCAGATGGTCTGTGACGGCAGGATTTTGCAGGTTTAACTTCACAAGTTCGTAGTGTCCTTCCCAGCCTTCATACCAGAAGCCGTCGTTATATGCGCTGTTGCCGTCAAAATTAATATAAAACCAGTCTTTATACGGAGAATCCCATTTCTTCTCTAACACATCCTGAAATGCCCAAAAACCTCTGCCGACGTGATTGAATACCCCGTCGAGCATGATCTTGATATTGTGCGAATGAAGCGTTTCACATACTGTTTGGAAATCTTCGTTCGTTCCGAGGCGACAGTCGATCTTCGTAAGATCTCTTGTGTCATAGCCGTGATTATCTGATTCAAAAATCGGATTTAGAATGATCGATCCGATCCCGAGCTCTTCGAGATATCCGGCCCAGTCTGCAATTTTCAAAATCCGGTGCATTGTCACGCCGTCATTGTGCGTCGGCGCGCCGCAGAAGCCGATCGGATAAATCTGATAAAAAGTTTCATTGTAAGCCCACATAATTTCAGTCCTTTCAGTTATTATATTTTTGCTGTGATCAGATATATGTTTCCTCGTAAACGGACATCTGTACAGCCAACTGTTGATAGGTAGATTGTAACATATCAAGGCAGAATTGACATTAAAAAGTGTAGTAGATATACTGAATAAAGGCACAAAAACAAAGATAAAGGAAGTAAAAACGGTAAAAAATGAGTTTGATGGAAAGGATCCCCAAAGATTTTTATAAATTATTTTCAAGTAAATATACGGATTACTATATGCTGTTTCTCACGGCAATCTATGAGGAAATGAGTCTGTCTTATTCCGTGCTTGGATTGACGGAAAAAGAGTGCAGGGCAGTTATGAATGAAAAGATCGCGGCAGCGGCTCTTCTGTGGGATGAGGAAAATTATGATGAAGAGGGAGAGTTTCTTACACGTTCTAATATGGCGTCCGTGTGTCTGAAACATTTTCAGGAGTGGGGATGGCTGAAACAGGACTATGACGAGGCTTTGAACAGTTACGTTGTGACATTTCCTGAATATAGTCAGATGTATGTGGAGTTGTTTAGGAGTCTGCTTGATGAACAAGAGAGCGAAGAGCGGGAAAGCGTTATGACGATATACAGCCATCTGTATACATATAGTTCCGATAAAGAAAAAAATAATGAGATTTTAAAAAGCGCCCTTCGTGTTTCTAAAAAGCTTGTGCAGATGCTTGTAAATATGCAGGACGGTATGAGAGGGTATTTTGATGAACTGTCCCGTCAGAAAGATTTTCGGGGAATACAGGACGTCCTTGTAAAGGAGATCAATAACAGTGACAGCCGAAAATATGCGATCTTGACGACAACGGACAGTTTTTATCGATATAAAGAAGCTGTTAAAGAACTGCTTGACAGAAATTTACAGGAAAATGATATGAGCAGGCTGAAACTGTTGCGGGAACTGGAAGAGGTCCGTCAAAAGAAGATGAAAGACGAAGAAAACGCGGGAAAAGTTAAAGATCCGAAAAAAACAGATGAGGCGGAGAAAATAAAAGAACTGCGGCTGGAACGGGCGGCGGCAATGTGCGAGGAAGCGGCAGATACGCTGATACGAATCGAAAGGCAGTTTGATGCGATCGAAAGAAGATATAATAAACTGATCGAACAGAAGACGATTTTTGCGTCCAGGGCGGCTGCGAGAATACGGTACGTTCTTCAGGAAGGAGCAGAAGAAGACCGTACGGTTGCGCTTGTAGATCTGTTGAATAAAAGCAGGAGAAAAGAAGAAATATCGGAAAAACTGGCGGAGCGTATCCGCCTTAGCAGACCTCACAGAGCGTTGACGGATGAAAGTCTGTACAAACGGAAAGAAAAAGGGAGAGAAGCGTTTGTTCCGGCTACTGTTTCGGAAGGCGGACAGGCGGAAGAAAATTTGGAGTCGTTTGTCTTAAAACCGCTTTATACAAGGAAAGAGCTGCAGGAGTTCAAAGAAAGAAACAGTGTCGGAAACGTATTTAGAACTACGCGGCAGACGGTTCGGTCGGCTGAAGATTTGGAAAAATTGTTTTTTATATGGCAGGAAGCGACGGAAAATGCGTTTGGCAGTGGGGAGATCACCGTAGGAGAGGAAGAAGAAACCGAACAGGGAATGCGTTTTTCAACGCTGGAAATAAGAGAGGACTAAGTCATGTTTGAGTATTTGGAAAGTATTTCTATCACAGAAGGGGAACAGATAAAAAAGACGATACAGGCGTTGTTTCGCCAGACATGTATTTTGCAGGTGAAATATGATCCGGCAACACTTGTGCCGAAAGATAATGTACAGTATGAAATCTGTGTCCGGCACAGACATTTTATAGAAGACTATCTTTCGGTACTTGGATGTGAGCTTACGCATGATGCACAAGAGCATATTTTCTGTTTGACAGGCGACGGAGCTGCAAGGGAAAAACTGAATATGACAGAAACGGTGATCCTTCTTATCATAAAACTGATCTATAAAGATAAAATTATGGGAGAAGGGTTAAACGCTCCTGTGACAACGCTGAAAGAAATGCGCGAATACGGAAAGAATACGAACCTGATCGTAAGAAAATTGAAGGCAGATGAATGGAAAGCTTCTCTTTATCTGATGCGGCTTCATCAGATCATCGACGTGCCGGGAGCGGTGAGGGACGTAGAAGACGATACGCCGATCTATATTTACAGTACGATCAATCTGTATGTGACGGCGAAAGATATGAATGATTTGATTGAAGAATATAGAGAGGAGGCAGACGGATATGAAACAGCCGAAGAAAATTTTTACAAGAATGCTGATCAATAACTGGGGCGGCATCAGCCATAAAATGTTGGAATTCCACGAGTATGTGAATCTTTTCAGCGGAAAGAGCGGATCGGGGAAATCGACGGTTATGGATGCGATACAGGTTGTTCTGTATGGGAGTGTGTCTGCTAATTTTCTGAATAAAGCGGCAGATGATTCTA
>ERZ824522.1505-NODE-1505-length-14755-cov-2.554150_pt1 | contig 14755 bp, 9 predicted proteins | sample MGYA00519935_ERZ824522 | MGnify/ENA primary metagenome ERZ824522 (study PRJEB31778, sample SAMEA3449160) | human gut metagenome | biome: human gut; feature: human-associated habitat; material: faeces | place: United Kingdom | collected 2010/2012 ...
ATCTATGGTATGACAGCAAAGCAGACACTGGATGCAGCACAATCCCTGTATGAAGCAAAGCTGATTACTTATCCAAGAACAGACAGCCAGTATTTGACAGAGGATATGGAAAGCACAGGAAAAAGTGTGGTTCGTAGAATTCATGAAGTATATCAGGTTCTTGGTCCATTTGAGGAACCAACAAAACCAGATATGAAGAAAGTCATGAATAATGCCAAAGTATCGGATCATCATGCCATTATTCCAACGATGGAGCTGGATGGCAATGTGATTCGTGATTTGAAAGAATCTGAGGAAATGATTTTATTCATGGTAGCGATCCGGCTTTTAGCAGCTACGGATGCAGAGCATATCTTTACGGAGATTCATGCCGATGTGATTTGTGAAGGCGAGCATTTTTCAGCCGGTGGTAAAAAAATTAAACATCATGGTTGGAAGCTGTATGAAGAATGTTTTAAAAACAAAGATCGTCTTGCCATGCAGGAAATGGATGCTGTCGATAAAGAAGAATTTCCGAATGTGACAGAGGGCAAAACCTATCACAAAGTCACTGCAGAGAAAACAGAGCATTTTACTTCTCCGCCAAAAGCATTTAATGAGGATCTTTTGCTTCATGCGATGGAAACAGCTGGGAACAAAGAATTCGATGAAGATACCGAGAAAAAAGGACTTGGTACTCCTGCGACCCGTGCCGGAATCATCGAAAAACTTGTCTCTGATAAATACATCGTAAGAAAAGGAAAAACACTCACTGTCACAGAGGATGGCAAGGCGTTGATCAGTGTGATGCCGGAGTGTTTACAATCTGCCAGTATGACTGCAGAGTGGGAAAACCAGCTTTTGCAAATGGAAAAAGGACAGATGGATCCAGAGATGTTTCTTCGGGGAATCTGCAATTTGTTATCCGTGATCTTAAATGGTCTGGAAGAACTTCCACCGGAAGAGACAACCCGATTTTCCAATCACAAGAGCATTGGAAACTGTCCAATCTGTGGCAGTCCTGTGTTTGAGGGAAAGAAGAACTTCTATTGCTCCAACCGGGAATGCAGATTTTCTCTCTGGAAGGAAAATCGGTATCTAGAAACGATGAAAAAGACCATAGATACTGCAACAGCAGTGGCGCTTCTGGCACATGGAAGAGCCCATATGAAGGACTTGTATTCCAGAAAAAAGGATTTGTATTTCGAAGCAGATCTGTTGGTGGAGTTCAAGGATGGAAGGGCAAATTTTTCTTTAGAATTCCCAAAGAATAGTAACTCAAAAACAAAGAAATAAAAGAAAGAATGAGGTAGTTTTATGGATTTTAAATCTTTTACAGAATCAATTCAGGATATGATCAAGGAATTTCTTCCTAGTGATTTTAAAGACGCAACAGTGGAGCTCGTACAGCATAAAAAGTTGAATGAGCAGTATACCGGACTTGTGGTTCGCAAAGAAAATCAGGTGGCAGTGCCTACCATCAATCTGGAAGCACTCTATGACGCTTACGATTCCGATCACATTTCTCTGGTTGAGGCAGTAACACAGGCTGCAGCTATGGTTCAGATGCAGCCAGAAGGCTTTGAGGTTGATTCCTTACGCATCATGGATTATGACACTACAAAGCATAAGCTTTTCATCCGAGTAAGCAATGCAGAGAATAATCAGGAAATGCTGCAGAATGCCCCACATATGCTTCGTGAGGATTTAGCGATTACATATCATATCGCTGTCAGTATGGACGATGACGCAGGCATTGCTTCTACTATGGTCAACAATCATCTGATGAATATGTATGGTATTACACAGGAACAGCTTCATGAAGATGCGATGAAGAGCTCTCCGATTCTCTTTCCAGCTACGGTTGCTTCTATGGGCGAGGTCATGAAACGTATCATGATGGCTGATATGAAAGAAGCTGGTATGGATCAGGAAATGATGGATGCTATGATACAGGATATGCCAATGGTTGAAGACTCTATCATGACTGTAATCACCAACGTGCAGGGTATTAATGGTGCAGCAGCCATCTTCTATCCGGATCAAATGGATAAAATTGCAGAAAGATTAGGTGGAGATTATTTTATTCTCCCATCATCTGTGCATGAAACTCTGGTTGTCCCGGATGATGGAAAGATGTCATTCCTTGAGCTTCGCAGTATGGTGACGGAAATCAATGCAACCATGGTAAACCCTTCGGAACGTCTTACGGATGAGGTATATCATTATGATTCCAAAGACAAAGTATTCGAAAAAGCAGCCACCTTTGATGCTCGCCAGAAGGCAAAAACAAAACAGCAGGAAAAGGATGTTTCCAATAAGGACCAGAGTCTTGGAAATGCTGTGAAAACACCTAAGAAACACAAGAGTAACGATATGTCACTCTAATACTGATGCCTCCGTTTGGTTTCGTCCAGACGGAGGTTCTTTTTTTGGAGGAAAACAATGCAGGAAAGAAAAGATACAATTACTTTTGATGATTTAAAAGAAAAGATCAATGAAATGGAATCTGAAGAATTCATCATAGAAGTGCCACTTGGAGGTGATACGGATGGCAGAGAATAATACAACAAGGATTCACGATGAAAAGAGGGAAAATGTGCTGCCACAAGTTGCAATCCGAATGGTACAGGAAAGACCGTTGATCAGCACTGAAAAGATGGATTCTCCAAAAGCAGCAATCCATGTCATGAGCGAGTTCCTAAGTCAAATGGACCGGGAACTTGTTTGTGTAGTGAATCTGCAAAGCGATATGAAACCAATCAATATGAACATCGTAAGCATGGGAGCTTTGAGTGAGTCATTGGTTCATCCAAGGGAAATGATGAAGTCAGCAATTTTATCCAATGCACATTCCTTTATGATGATCCATAATCATCCGTCAGGGAATCTGGTCCCTTCAAAAGACGATGTTCTAGTGACAGATCGCATGCATCAGGTTGGAGAGCTTTTGGGAATTCAAATGGTGGATCACATCATAACTGGTAGAGGAAATGAGTATTATTCGTTTCATGAGAAAGATACAATTCCTATTTCTCGGAATCATTTTACAAGCGATGTCGATCAACTGCAGATTGGAAATAAAGTAGCTGAGGAACAGACTGGATACACAACAGAATCCAACCCGGTCAAAAATGACCGTGTTCAAACAACTGCCCTGCCGGTTCAGGGAAAAGATATGAATAGCATCATGCAGTCATTAGAGATGGGTGTGCAGAATTTCTTAGAAGGTGATCAGGAACGTTACAAGGAATTTCTGAAGGTCATGACAAAGTTCCACAATTACTCCGTAAACAATACACTTCTCATTGCTATGCAGAGACCAGATGCCACACTCTGTAATTCATATAAACGATGGCAGTCTCTTGGCAGGCAGGTAAAACGAGGGGAAAAAGGAATCACGATCATTGCTCCGGCACCCGTGAAAACTAAACAGACAAGAGAACGAAAGGACCAGTATCAGCAACCGGTGATTGGTGAAGATGGACATCCGGAACTGGAAGAGGTGGAGGTTGTTATCCCAAGATTCAGACCAACTACCGTATTTGCTTATGAGCAAACAGAGGGAGAACCACTGCCCTTTCTTGTGCCAGAGGAGCTGACAGCCAGTGTTGGGAATTATGAAATATTCATGGAAGCAATCACCAGAGTATCCACAGTACCGATTCGATTCGATGAGATTACGAATGGAGCAAAGGGATATTACAGCAATGCAACAAAAGAAATTGTTATCAATAAAGGTATGAGCGAGAGCCAGACCATGAAAACAGCAATTCATGAGTGTGCCCACAGTCTTCTCCATGATAAAGACATCATGATGTCGAATCATGTCGATAAAGACCGTATGACAAAAGAAATTGAAGCCGAGAGCTGTGCTTTTTGTGTTTGTGCTGCTTTCAATCTGGATACGGGGGAGTATTCCTTTCCATACATTTCCGGCTGGAGCAAGGAACATGACATGAAAGAGCTAAAAGGTTCTCTGGATTTGATTCGTAAAACATCTGGGGAATTCATTGATAAGGTAACACAGGAAATGCAGGCAATTATCGAAGAACGAACAAAGGCTGCGGAAGTACAGATGGAAGGAACGATTACCTTTTATGTAGCAGAATGTATGGAATTTCCGGTGATGGGTGAATTTCATGACGGATTATCGTTGGATGAGGCAATCAAGGTATATGAATCCATTCCATCGGATCGGATGCATGGGATAAAAGGTATCGGTTTTGATCTGCAGGATGACAGTATCTATTCCGGACAATATGAGCTGTTTAGCGGAAACAAAGTCTTGTATGATGCCATTGATTTAGTGGATCACTATAAAAAGAATCCAATCATTCAGGATGCCATGAAGAAATTGGAAACCTATGTAGCGGAGAAAAAGCAAAAGAATCAATCTGTTTCAAATACCCAGAAAAAGAAACAGGAGCAGGTGGCAGACAAACCACCTAAGAAGAAGGAGGCAATGTCACTATGAGGAAAATAGTATTCGAGATTGCTGAGTTGGAGCTCATTGCAATTTATGAGAGACCAACCAGAATTGAAACCATTCAATATATTTGGGAAGCAATGAAGATCATTCGCATTGAAAAAGAGGATGATCTTGAGCTTGTTAAGCTGATGATCAGTGCTGTTTATAAGCTTGCTTTTATCAGTAATGAGCTATTTCAGGAATTAAATGTAAGCTCCTATTTGCAAGATCAGGAGGATAATTTCCATGAAGCTTAATCAATATGCAGTCTACCGGGTGGATCAAACCTCATCCGGTAAGGTTCTTTGGAGATTACCCTATGATATGGTCCAAAAGAAAAAGATGCAGATTCGTATGGAATTTTACCGGCAGCAGCGTATCGAAAAAGTATCTGCAGATGATACAGCAATGACCATTTGGAATCGCAGGAAAGATTCCTTTGAGGTAAGTGATGTTCTGGTTCTTAATAAAGAGGGAGAACTGACCACTTATTACATCAGTGAGGATTATCTAACACCGATTGAAGGCTTTATCCGCATGAACAGTTCCGGTACATTGATTTCTATGGATACAGTCGATTATCATTTGGAAAATCGCAAAGGAAGCTGGATGGCAACGGATTATATCATCATTGATGGCAAGCAATTTTTCTTATTGGAGCATACCGAATATCGTGATAAGGTTCCGGCAGTTGTTTTAGATGCTTATGGAAAAATCATGGCGGACAACGTGAAAAATGGTTTTGACGATGCTGTAAAGCAACAGATTCGGGATCAGATCCGACCACAAGAACAGACAAAGCCAACGCCACAGAAGCAACAGTTACAACGACTGGAAATCTGGCAGAAATATTATCAAAATGGCGAATGGCTCAGGCAGGCGGAATCCGGTGGAGAAGCCAACTATGATATGGTGGATGGTCGTGTGAATAATCTTCCAAAGCAGCCAGAAAAAAACAAAGAAAAGAAACGTAAGAAGAAAGAATCAGTAATCGGAAAGCTTCATAAAAAGCAGATTGAGATTGCGATTCGATCAGGAAAGCCAATCCCGAAATACTTGGAACAAAACAGAGAACTGAATAGACGTTAAGGTGAAGCCTTTCATTACCGTATCTGGTAGTGAAGGGCTTTTCTTTTTGAAAGGAGAAACAACATGAGTACAAAGCGAATTAAGAGTATAGAATCCAATATTTACCATAGACCAACTTGTAAATACATAGGCTTTATGAAGCCGGGAAACAGAGAAACATTGCTCTTGGAGGATGTCAAGCATCGTGGCTATTGCGCCTGTAGACATTGCAATAACATGAACTTTCTCTGCAGTAGTGAAAAGAAAACCATTGAATGGAATAAAAATACTCGGAACATGGAATTCAAATACATAAAAGGAATTCTGTATGTGAAGACAGATATGGGATGCTGGAAACTGGTCTATTCCAGAGGTATGGAACAGATTGCCCTATATCATCGAAATTCCAGACAGGCTCCGTTAGATTTCAAGCACCCGGAAATAGGAAGATACCATCAGCAAAAAGATCAGCTCTACTTTAGAAATATTGCCTTGGCGCTGAATTACATTTATGACCATGACAAGTACAAAGCTGCTGTAAAACGTGGAGATAAAAGAATTGTGTATAAGAACAAGAAATATGAGAAACAGGCAAAGAAACGGGAACAACGAGCTGCGCTGCGAAGAGTGGACCGGTTGTTTGAGATGATTGAGAAAGAGCGAAAAGAAAAGGAAAATGTGGCTGTGGGATAATGGATAGCACCTTGGTGGTCGAGATGGACTGTCAGGGTGCTTTTTTTATGCAAATTACTCTTTATTTAGTGTAAAAATGACGCAAAAACAGTATTTTCGAATAGGAATCCTTGATGTATCAGATTTTGAAAGATATAATAAAAACAGCAAATTAATTATATAGATACTTATTCGAGGTGATGATATGGAGTTGAGTTACAACAATCTTTGGAAAACGCTTATCGATAGAAAAATGAAGAAAGGCACATTATGCCAAGAAGCAGAAATAAGTACTAGTACAATGTCAAAAATGAAAAGAAACGAACCCGTTTCATTAGCAATAATTTTGAAGATATGCGAGGCATTGAATTGTAATATTGATGATGTAGTTACAATTGAGTCTTCTGAGCAGAGAGGTGCGTAATGGGAAACTGTAGATTTGTAGATGAATTGAATAGATTAAGAAAGTCCTCAAGTGATTCTATAGATGGAATAGGTAAATTTGACGATTTTAAGAAATACATGCATGTTTCAAGAAGTGCTGAAGAAGACATAATTGAAATATTGCATAAGATAGAAACTTCTGGTAAGAAAAGTCTTGTTTTGCTATGCGGTAGTGCTGGTGATGGAAAATCACATCTTTTATCGTATTTAAAGAATGATTTAAGACTTCTGGATAACTATGTTGTATACAATGACGCAACTGAAAGTAGTGCACCTTCTAAAACTGCAATAGAAACATTATATGAAGCTTTGCAAGGATTCTCTGATGAAAACTTGGATCTGCCCGGTGATAATTTTATTTTGGCTATTAATCTCGGTGTTTTGAGTAATTTTGTTGAATCCTCTTATGGAGATTCATTCAAGCAGTTACATGAGTACGTTATAAACAGTAATATTCTAACCAATCAATTAAATGAAAAAGGTTATGAAGAAAATAGTGCATTTCAGCATGTTAGTTTTTCAGATTATCATATGTATAATCTTACGGCACAGGGAATTAAACCGGAATACCTAGAAAAAATATTGGAAAAAATTTTTATCATGGATGAAGAGAATCCATTTTATATCGTTTACAATAATAATTGCCAGGGGTGTCCGCTTTCGGAGAAGTGTCCAGTTAAACATAATTTTGAATTTCTTGCTAACGAAAAAAACAGAAACTATGTTGCAAATGCCCTTGTTGAGGTGACAATAAAAGATAAGGAAATTCTTACTACCCGTGAAATTTTGAACTACATTTATGATATTGTGGTTGCCCAAAGTTTCAATTACAAGAAAATGGCACGGTCATCAACAAACGAAGTATCATTTCTAAAAGAATATATTAGTGATACAACGTTATCATTGATGTATGAATATACGGACAAATCTTTGCTGTTAAATCAACTTCGTAAATATGATCCATTACTTGAACGTTCGGAGCAAGACGATGAGGATGCTATTTCCTATTATGTTTCGTCAGATGTATCAAAAGAGATAACAACCGTTATAGGACAAGAATCTTACTCAAAAGTATTGTGTCAAACATCTGCTATCGAAAAAATTAATAGTGACAAAATCTTGAAGGCGCAGTTGTTTAATGTGTTAGAGCGATTGAAGAAAATTCAAGTTGGAAAGAAAGCTGATGATGCTTATTCTTCATTTTTAAGCACCTTATATTATTTTAATACAGGCACAACGAAAAAGTATGGTGAATTATATGGCCTTGTTGAAGAAGCAATTATTCAATGGTGCGGAAACGAAGATCGAGATAATATCTGTTTCGATGATTTACATGAAGGAATTGCCTTGTATGAGCATATCGAATTTGAACCTTATTTAGATGATTCTACAAGCATTCAGAAGACTGATGAACTTCAACGATTCTTGCCGTTTATTTCTGTGAAATATGAAAATAAAAAAACTGGAGAAGTTATACCTCTGGATATAGATTATTCCCTGTATGAGATGATATATAAACTTGCTGATGGATATATTCAAACCGCAGAAGACAGAAATAATCATGCTGATTTTATTAGCTTTATTCAAAAAATATTAAAAACAGGATCTGCAGATAAAGAAGTCTCTCTGGTAACAGATGATAATAGAAAAGCAATCATCGAGAAGACCAAATTTGGAGTCTATAAATTTAAGGTGGTGAGATGATGGAATATCAATTTGATTATGCAACATTTTGCAAAACATTCAATGTAAAAGATGATAAAGCAATCGACTCCTTGCGTCTTACACATACACAAGATATAAATTTTAAATTATTTCCATATAAGGCTAGTGGAAAGGCTCAAGCGCCGATTATTACAGAATTGGAAGAAGTTGTAAGTGATTTTTTTAGAAGATCATTGAAAATGGAAACAGAACCGGTAAAATACGATACTTTATGTGATGATATTATCTCTGATATGGATATTGCGGATGAAGATATTGATCTTTTCAAAGAAATGATACAATCCTTATTTTTTGAGGGCGATGACTTTGTAGCTAAAAACTTAGGTCTTTATCCATATCAAACAAAAGTAAACAACAAAAGTGCAGATAGACTTGCCGGATTCTTGCTCGATGTGTTTGCTGTGAATGGGAATGATTGTGACATTATAGAAGAAGCTATGAAAAAGCATCCTTATAATGTTGTTGAAAAAATGGTTGTAGATGCAATTCAATCTTCAAAAGCAGGGCTGACGGATAATGGCAAATCATATTTTCCTATTATCATTGACGTTCAAGAAAAATTTAAGAAGGATTTTCATTTTATGTTAAATACAGGAATGACTTCATTGGATGATTTATCGAATCTTTTATCTATTTATTATTTTTATTATATGTCTCAAACATGCGTAACTCTTGATAATTTTGGATCGGGAAAAAGAAATTGTCCAGTACACTTGTATTATGCATTGGATTGGGAAAAAGTCAGCAAAAATAGAAAGTGTTGTGTAGAAGGTTGGGAAAGAATTCAGGCAAATGCTAATCATATGTTTAGTCACGCGCTAACATTAGAAATACTTAATCAACACACTCTCCCAGGTGTAATGTTGGATTATATTGCATTGCAAGAATATGTTACTGAACATACAGATCAAGATGAAGTTATTGCCTCGGAAATTGAAAAAGCCGAGAAGGCATACACATCTTGCGTTGGAGATTATAAAAAGTTTGAGCAGATTCCGTATTCTTCAGGAGGAACAAAAACGGATATTGCTATCCGTCATCTGTATAGGTGCGTGGAAGAACAATTTTTAAATACAGATAGAAAAAGAGCAAACCAGTTCTATAATGAAAAATTTACTGAGTTTTGTAAAACAAGGTGGGTTAAAAACAGAAGAAAATCGGGCTTGGTTTTGAATCTAACAGAAAGAGATATTATATTTTTGACGAAAATCTCTATTAAGGACAAAGATAAAATACGTCTAATTGATTTATATAAAGAGTATGAATATAGAGGTATTTTTCTTGATAATACATCAAAAGATTATTTGCAGGAGTTTTTTACCAAACTGAACCTTATTGACAAAAAAAGTGATAGTGGAGATGCACAGTATGTTAAAAGAATTTTATGATTTTATTGCAAAGAGAATAAACCGCTATTTCTTAGAATTATCAGCAGAAGGAGCATTGCAAAGAGGAGAAAGCTTTTGCTTAAAATTAGATGACACTGAAACTGTTCAAGCTGTATCCGATGCAATAAAAGAATTAGCAACAAAAGAAAATAATTGTGGAGAATATGAATATCAATGTATGGATGGTTCCATGTACAGGACTTTCACCTTACAAGTTATTGATAACGAAATAATAATAGCAGCACAAATCAATGGTATGACGGAGGACTTTCTCTGTGCAACATTGAGAAATGCAGCCAATGTTGCTGGAAAGCCGCTTTTGATGATTTCATCAAATCTAATTGATAGTGCTAAAAGTGGATCCATTGATATGGCTGCAAATGGTATGCCGTTTTATGCTGATAATTTAATGACAGAGATAAGAAAAATGGCTGAGGAAAGCACTCAGTTGTCAATTCTCGAAAAAAGAATTCTAGATTTTGAATTGAAAAGAAGAGACAATGATGTTTTTAGTGACAAGGCTTCATTGTACGAGTACCGAGATCTTCTCTCCATTATGAGTAGCGGAAGTATTAAAGAAGAGAATTATCCTGGTTTTAGATTGTTCCCTGTAGATGGAAAAAAAGACTATCAGAATGAAGGAAAGGCTCAAATTGATAAAAAGATTAAAGAAAATCATGATCTTTTCGAAAAGATAGATCGAAGCATTCGATTTGGAAACGTAGAAGCTGATTTGGCAGAAGAATTTGAAGAAGGATTTTTGATTCGCATTGAAAAAAGTCGTAAAGATGATCCTGAACATTGGAGTATGCTTTTTACATATGCAGAAATGTTAGCTGCTAGGGAAAAGAAACAGGCGAAGAAAGATAATCCTCTTAATATCGATTTAAAAGATATTTCTATTTACGGAGATATGCCACTGAATGTTCTACCAATAGACGAAAAGGTTCTTATCAGAAACGAAGGTTCCATGAAAACTAAGAAAAGAACTAGAAGTATTATGGTTTTCAATGCAGAGAAATATCCGGAAATACATATGCGACTGGAGTGTAATGCACGTGTTTTGAATAACGATATTTCTGCGGATGATGCTTCATATGTTCGTGATGGTAAAAGTCTGATTTTCTGCTTTGAAAGAGACGGGGTTTCATTTCATAAGATAGAAGTTAAAGATGCTGTAAATAATATTACATATGTATTTAAATTGTGTATTATTGATGTTTCATTTGAATACTTAAGTAGTATAAAACGAAATTTCGTTATCGACTACAAAAAGACAAAGAAGAACTGTAAAGTAAAATTAGTTGGCATAGGGACAGACCTTGTTTTTAATTCTAATGGTGCGACTAATGTTTCAGAAAAATTGAATGATAATACGGAGTATAAATGTAAGTATGATGAACGCTTACATTTATATACAACAGAGGAAGAACTTTCTGATTTCGGTAGCGGAATTTATATAGAAATTAACTTTTCGGGTATTGTGCTTCCACTTATACTCTTCCCTGATGAGGTGAAAAGTGTTGAAATGATCGGACGTAAAATTCTTCGAGAAAAGTTTTCTATGGAGAAGAGCTTTGAGATTGAGGAAGATGGAGATCATTTTTATAGAGGTTCCCAAGAATATCATGCTAAGACAAATTTACTAAAGGAATTACGAATTGAGAAAAAGATTATTAATGAAAGAATTCTATATGGTAAATGCAAACATATACATGGGACGGATGATTTAGAAATCGACGCTAAAGAATTAGCATTGCCTTTAACCTTAAAACAGTCCTATTATGATTTACTTCAAGCATATAAAAAATGTAATACAATTCCTACTTTAGCATATTTATCTGGAGAGTTAAAAGATGCTGCAGAAAACTATTTAAAGGAATTTAATTTGTTATATGCAACGCTTAAAGAAGGTAGTAACTTAAGTCCAGAACAAGAAAATGGAATGTTGTTGGGAACTCTGTTCGTTGGAAGAAATGATGAAGAATTATTGTTTACCCCATTCCATCCTCTAAACATTGCCTACCAACTTCAATTATGTGAAGAAACAAAATTTGAGAATGCTAGTGATATTGTGATTGACCGTCTTAATTCCATTTATCTGTTGCCATATACAAAACATAATAAGAAAATCTATAAGGTATCAGACCAAATGTACTCTATGGAATGGAAATATTATGCGCCAGTAGAGAACAGAAAATATCGTGGTAGCAGACGGTACGTTCCAAAATTGATTGAAGAAAAAATCACCGAGTTTGTCTCCCACTTTAAATATATTTTCTCGGATATCAATAACAAAACAATACGAGTTAATCTTATTAATATGGGAGACTGTAGCGATGTTTTTAATGGCATAGCGCAATATTATATTCATGCTATTGGGAAAACACCAGATGTTGATCAGCTTATGAAATTTGAGTTGCATATCTACTCTGATGGTAAAAAGACAAATGTATTTGAGAATATAAAAGAATATTCTCGTTTAAAGAGCTATTTAACAGCGTCAAAACTCTCTTTTGCAAATGGTGTGGCGATGAATAGCTTGGAGGGGGTTCTATCTAAAAATATTGAGTGTTACTTCCACAAGGATACTGGAAAGCAATATGAATATGCCCATATATCATTTTATGAAATGGAGTCAGAAATCACATCAGAGTCCGCTACAATGGATCAAATTGAAACAGGTATTTCCTTAGGTGGTATTGTCTCAGGGGTTCCTTCTAGCAAATACGGACAAAAGTATAGAACTGGTTTTGGTACAAAATACGCAAGTAAAACACCCGTAATAGAGCTTGCTACAAAATACAATTCACTTGTTCAGGTAGGAAACACTGGTAACCCGTATCATTCAGGAACAAGTATCTCAACCCAGATTGATAAATTGGCTGAAGATAAAATGGAGGGTATTTATAATGCATCCAATTGGGTTGTTTTTGTTGATCCAAAGGTAGATCTCGATTTCTTTAGTGAAAAAGAAGCCAATAGTGATTTGTTGATTATCCATTATAGTGATCAATATACCTCAAGTAGTGGTTATGATGCCATCACTGTAACTCATAAGTCGAAGCAATATTCTAAGGTAATTCAAGAATATCTTAAAGAAAAAGGGGTATCAGCAGAATTAGAAGACGTTGCTAAAATTATTAATTTGTTTAATGCAATTAATGGTGATTGGCTGCTACGTTTAGTGTCTTCAAAAAAAATGATTGGAGCAAACAAGGAATCAACATTCTCTCGTGAAAAAATAAGTATCGTTGCTGCAATTAAGTTTATGCTTGCTTTTTTGAGACATCCTGATATCGTTTGGGTACCTATTTCACTGGAAGAAATGCTTCGTGTATCAGGAGGCGCGGGATTGTCTAGTGCCGATGGAATCTTATCTTACAAAAACCTTGGATTTGAAAAGGGACCGACCAGTGATGACTTACTATTTATTGGCTTAAATCATGTAACGGATCAAATCAAAATTTACTTGTATCCTACAGAAGTAAAAACTGGGATAAACGCCAATGATGTTATAAAGAAAGCATTCCAACAGGTTTCCGCAACGGCAACAGGTTTGCAGGAGGCAATGAATCCTGAAGATGATATCGCTAGTACTATCATGTATAAAGTGAATAGAAATTTTTTGATGCAACTTTTAGTTACAAGTTGTAAAAAAATGAAAGTTTATCATGTTGATGATTCACAGAATTGGGATTTGATTTTAGATAAATACAGATCTGCAATTTTGAATGAGGATTATATTATTTCCACCGACATTCAAGAAATACTCGGACGTGGTTCGGTCTTATCCTTCAGACAATCATTGACTTCAAGAAAGACATCTTTTAAAGAAGATACAATTAACTTTATCGAAATGCCTGAAAAGGATGAGTTTGATCTTATTTTGAGTAGCGTTGATGAAATTCATGAGGATATTCAAAATACCCGAAATAATGATCTTTTATTATTCGAGGAGTGTAAAGTTGAGAATCTAACAGGTGATATTACTGGAATAACTTCTACGGAGTTGGGAGAATCATCTTCTGAAGGAATTAAAGATGATCCGGCTGAAGATGAAAAGGATAATCATCAAGACACTTCTTCGAAAAATAAGCAAGATGATGACGCACAAGCTCACGAAAATAAGGAAAATGAAGATGTACCAGAATCAAAGTCTGAGGGTATGAAAGTTCTGTTTGGACTCAACCAGCAGGATGGTTCAGATGTGATTTGGGAGCCAAATAATACGGATATATTATTCCATACAAATACAGGTATCATTGGAACCATGGGAACTGGAAAAACTCAGTTCACAAAGTCCTTAATTACTCAGTTGTATCTGGAACGCGAGAAAAACATTGGAGAAGAAAACCTAGGAATACTGATCTTCGATTATAAGGGAGACTACAATGAGAGCAAACAAGATTTTGTAGATGCAACAAATGCAACAATTCTTAAGCCGTATCAATTACCATTTAATCCATTGGCATTGATAAAATCAAAAGTATTTAAGCCTTTGCTTCCGATTCATACTGCAAATGCGTTTAAAGATACTATTTCAAAGGTTTATGGATTAGGGCCAAAGCAACAAGATACTTTATTCCAGTGTATTATCGAAACTTACGGTGTATGTGGAATAAGAGCTGCAGATCCTTCTAGTTGGGACAATGAAGCTCCAACATTTGAGCAAGTATATCAGCGATATGCGAATGATGAGGAAATTAAGAAGAATGATTCACTTGCAGCTGCTATGAATAAATTGCATCAATTCCAAGTGTTTGAAAACAATCCTAGTCAAACAAAATCTTTATTCGAATTGTTAAATGGAGTAGTTGTAATTGATTTATCCGGCTACGATTCAGATATACAAAGCTTAATTGTTGCTATTACTCTTGATTTATTTTATGTTCAGATGCAAGCTACTGGCTCAAGTAAGTTAGAGGGAAAATATAGACAGTTGACAAAACTTATCTTGGTTGACGAGGCTGACAATTTCATGTCTGAAGGATTTCCTTCGTTAAAG
>ERZ824522.1507-NODE-1507-length-14742-cov-2.916184_pt1 | contig 14742 bp, 15 predicted proteins | sample MGYA00519935_ERZ824522 | MGnify/ENA primary metagenome ERZ824522 (study PRJEB31778, sample SAMEA3449160) | human gut metagenome | biome: human gut; feature: human-associated habitat; material: faeces | place: United Kingdom | collected 2010/2012 ...
AAGTTACCCTTCATTTGAATAGCCTTGGAAATACTGAGAGTCGTCTGGCTTATCGTCAGGCCTTGATTGACTACTTGACACCAATGCGTGATACTTTATCAAAAGATAGTCAACGCCGTTTGGATGAAAATCCTTTGCGAGTACTCGATTCAAAAGAAAAAGAAGATAAGGTTGCAGTTGAAAATGCACCCTCTATTCTTGATTATTTAGATGACGAAAGTCAAGCGCACTTTGACGAAGTGCGTGCTATGCTCGATAGCCTTAACATTCCTTATGTGATTGATACTAATATGGTACGTGGTCTTGATTACTACAACCATACGATTTTTGAATTTATTACCACTATTGATAAGTCTGAATTGACAATCTGTGCGGGCGGTCGTTACGATAGTTTGGTTGAATACTTCGGTGGTCCAGAAACAGCTGGTTTTGGTTTTGGACTTGGTTTAGAACGCTTGCTTTTGGTTCTTGATAAACAAGGTATTGAACTTCCGGTGGAAGAAAGTCTAGATGTTTACATTGCAGTACTTGGTTCAGGTGCTAATGGTAAAGCTCTTGAGTTAGTTCAAGCTATCCGCTATCAAGGATTTAAAGCTGAACGTGATTACCTTGGACGGAAGATTAAGGCACAATTCAAGTCAGCAGATACCTTCAAGGCCAAGACTGTTATCACTTTAGGTGAGAGTGAAGTGGAGTCAGGTCAAGTTAATGTCAAAAATAATGCTACTCGTGAGGAAGTTACTGTAAGTTTCGAAGAGCTAACTAAGAACTTTGCAGCAGTCCTCAAACAGTTAGAAAAGTAGGGGGCATATGATTAGTATAGTTGATATGCTCAAACGGAGTGAAAAGTTTAGTTTGGCTTTTGATCGTAGTATGCCTATTCGTTTCCAACAACAGTTTTGGCAGTTGATTGCTTTTCTTGATAAGCATGAAATTACTTGGTTTAATGATGAGCCTGCAAGTAATCATGCGATGTGTCAGCAATTACTTGGTCAAGTTTGGCGTCAAGATTGTCAAGATGTAGTCTTGAGTTTTGAAACTCAGGAACGTTATTTGGGATGGCAGGTAGACGAGGAAACTGATGAACTTAGTGTTATCATTGAAGATGTTTACGGTTTCCGCTGGAATAGTTTGCTTGACTTAGAAACAGCTGATTATCGTTTTGAAGATTTTGAAGAGTTTGCTGAAGATTACGTGGATACTAGTGATTTGTTGAAACAATTTGGCAAATAGTTTGATAAAAAAGAAAGTCTATTAAAATTCTAACCTGAAATGGGTGGGGTTTTGATGGGCTTTTTGCTATAATAGTTAAGACTAAAAAATTAACGAAAGAAGTGTATTTATGGAACGTTCTATGTATGCCGGACGTGTTCGTAGTGAACACATCGGAACTACTATTACTTTGAAAGGTTGGGTATCTCGCCGTCGTAACCTTGGAGGTTTGATTTTCATCGATCTTCGTGACCGTGAAGGTTTGATGCAGTTGGTTGTTAACCCTGAGAATGCGGATGCAACTGTGGTTGAAACAGCTGAGAGCTTGCGTAGCGAATTTGTTATTGAAGTAACAGGAACTGTTGAAGCGCGTGAACAAGCTAATGATAACTTGCCTACAGGTGCTATCGAACTTAAAGTTGAAGACCTTAAAGTCCTTAATACTGCCAAAACAACACCATTTGAAATCAAAGATGGTGTTGAGGCTAGTGATGATACACGTATGCGTTACCGCTACTTGGATCTTCGTCGTCCAGAGATGTTGGAAAACTTTAAGCTCCGTGCAAAGGTAACTCACGCCATCCGTAATTATCTTGATGACTTGGAATTTATCGATGTTGAAACACCAATGTTGACAAAATCTACACCAGAAGGTGCTCGTGATTACTTGGTTCCAAGCCGTGTTAGCCAAGGCCACTTTTATGCTCTTCCGCAAAGTCCCCAAATCACTAAACAATTATTAATGAATGCTGGTTTTGACCGTTACTATCAAATTGTTAAGTGTTTCCGTGATGAAGATTTGCGTGGAGATCGTCAACCTGAGTTTACACAAGTTGACTTGGAAACCTCATTCCTTAATGAGCAAGAAATCCAAGATATTACTGAAGGATTGATTGCTAAAGTCATGAAAGAAACTAAAGGTATTGAAGTTACACTACCATTTCCACGTATGTCTTATGATGATGCCATGAATAACTATGGTTCTGACAAGCCAGATACACGCTTTGACATGCTTTTACAAGACTTGACAGAGGTTGTCAAGGGGGGAGACTTCAAAGTGTTTGCTGAGGCACCAGCTGTTAAGGCAATTGTTGTCAAAGGAAATGCAGACAAATACTCACGTAAAAGCATTGACAAGTTGACAGAGTTCGCCAAACAATTTGGCGCTAAAGGTCTTGCTTGGGTTAAGATGACTGACGGAGCTATAGCTGGTCCAGTTGCTAAATTCTTGACAAGTATTGAAGAAAAGTTGACAGGTGCTTTACACCTTGAAGAGAATGATCTAGTTCTTTTTGTAGCAGATACTCTTGAAATTGCTAATAACACACTTGGTGCTTTGCGTAATCAGATTGCTAAAGAACTTGACATGATTGACAATACTAAGTTCAACTTCCTTTGGGTTGTCGATTGGCCAATGTTTGAGTGGTCTGAAGAAGAAGGACGCTATATGTCTGCCCACCACCCATTTACTTTGCCAACAGAAGATTCTGTAGCAGAGCTTGAAGGTGATCTTTCCAAGGTTCGTGCTGTGGCTTATGATATTGTCTTGAATGGTTATGAGCTTGGTGGGGGTAGTCTACGTATCAATCATAAAGACCTACAGGAACGTATGTTGAAAGCTCTTGGCTTCTCTGAAGAATCAGCCTACGAGCAATTTGGATTCCTTCTCGAAGCTATGGACTATGGTTTCCCACCACATGGTGGTTTGGCTATCGGTCTTGACCGTTTTGTTATGCTTCTTGCAGGTAAAGATAATATCCGTGAAGTGATTGCCTTCCCTAAAAATAATAAGGCATCAGATCCTATGACTCAGGCTCCAAGTCTTGTGGCTGATAAACAGTTGGAAGAACTTGCCCTTCATGTAGATTTAGAAAATGAATAAAGCACCTCTTCATAAACATGTTAAATTTGTAGCGAAAAAGTCTGCGAAGAGAATGGGCGTTTTGCAGGCTGTTCGTAGTATTTCCCGTGAAAAGTATACTGAAAAAGTCTCAGCGTCTTTACTTTATGGGCTCTTATCGTCAATCGCTGTTAATTTCTTTTTTCAACCTGGACATGTTTACTCCAGTGGAGCGACAGGTTTGGCACAGGTTTTATCGGCATTGAGTGTTAGAACTTTGGGCTTTGAGATACCAGTATCATTGACTTTCTACGCGATTAATATCCCTCTCTTGATTTTGGCTTGGTATAAGATTGGCCATAAATTTACTATCTTTACCTTCATTACAGTAACGATGAGTTCCCTTTTTATTCAGGTGATGCCACATGTAACCTTGACAGAGGATCCTTTGATCAATGCTATCTTTGGTGGTTTGGTCATGGGAACAGGGATTGGTTTCGGTTTAAAATCTCGTATCTCTAGCGGAGGGACGGATATCGTTAGCCTCACTATTCGTAAGAAAACAGGCCGTGATGTTGGTAATATCTCCTTGATTGTCAATGGGATTATCATGGTTTTTGCGGGCATTCTTTTTGGTTGGAAATACGCTCTCTATTCAATGGTTACGATTTTTGTTTCTAGTCGAGTAACGGATGCGATTTTCACTAAACAAAAGAAAATGCAGGCTATGATTGTTACAAGTAATCCAGATCCAGTTGTACGAATGATCCAGAAGAAACTCCACCGTGGAGTAACGTTGATTAATGATGCGGAAGGAACATATAATCACGAAAAGAAAGCCGTATTATTGGCGATTATTACGCGTGAAGAGTATACTGACTTCAAGCATTATATGAGAAAAGCAGACCCTAAAGCCTTTGTCTCCATTGCAGAAAATGTACATATTCTAGGTCGTTTTGTTGATTTAGATGACTAACAAAAAAAGGAAGTTGACGAACGTTAGCTTCTTTTTTGTTGGATAGAATTCTTGACGAAATGCTTGCTTGACTTTACAATATCAGTATGATTAGATTTTTAATTCCAACCGCAAAAGAAATGAAGGCCAGTATGGAAGTTCCGTCTCAAAAATTATCTGAAAAGAGTGCGGCTATCCTAACTGAAATGGCAAAATTATCCACAGATGAATTGTCCACAGCTTATAAAATAAAGCCTGAGCAGGCTGAGAAAGAAAATCAGCGCTGGGCTGCGATTTTGTCTGGAGAAGCGAAGAACTATCCAGCTGTCGAGCTTTTTAATGGACTGATGTATCGTCACATCAAACGTAGTGACTTATCCACATGTGAAAAAGATTTCTTAGGCCAACAAGTATTCATCACATCTTCCTTTTATGGGATTATTCCCGCTTTTTATCCGATTCAAGAACATCGTCATGATTTTCATACGAAGATCAAGGTTAATGGTCAGTCCTTAAAAAACTATTGGCGTGCTGAATATGACCAATTTCTAGAGGAGAGTCAAGCTCCAGTTGTTTCTTTACTTTCAAGTGAATTTGAGGATGTTTTTAGTCCAACTCTTCGTAAGCAGTTATTCACGGTTAGTTTTATGGAAGACCGCAATGGAGTTCTTAAGACTCATTCTACGATCTCCAAAAAGGCAAGAGGGGCTTTTTTGACAGCTGTTATGGAGGAGAATTGTCAAACGATTAATGCTTTACGAAAATTGTCTTTTGATGATTTTAACTATCGTGAGGATTTATCCTCTAACAATGAGCTAGTTTTTGTTAAAATCGTTTAAAAAAGTCTGAGTTATATAAACTCAGACTTTTTCTTATAGCATATCTTTACGATCGACTTGTTCATAGTTAGTTTGACCGTCATTTAGTTTGTCCCAAATAACGACTTCTCCTTGGTTAAGAGATTTTTTGACATCAATAATACGTTGATTAGATGATCCTCGAAACTGGAGCATAAGGTTCTTTTTAGTGATGTCAAAGCGGCCATCTACGAGAATATCAACGAGTTGAAGAAGTTCTAGCTTATCAGGAGTTTCGAGCATTAACTCCTCCCAAGTATACCCAGTCCAAGACCAGATATCTTTTTCCGGGAGTTCCTTACGAATGCGTTTGACTAGGGGAATGAGAATTCCTGAGTTTAGGAAGGGTTCACCACCAAGTAGCGTGAGACCTTGTACGTAAGGTTGAGCTAGGTCAAGCATGATTTGTTCTTCAAGTTCTTTGGTATAGGGAATTCCTGCCTTAAAGGACCAGGTGGCAGCGTTATAGCATCCCTCGCAATGAAACATGCAACCAGAGACGTAAAGGGAGTTACGTACGCCTTCACCATCAACGAAATTAAAAGCTTTGTAGTCAATAATGCGTCCTTGGCTAAGTTCTTCAGACTTCCATTCCTGTGGTTTTGGTGTATTCCATGTCATGATTCTACTCCAAATCTATCCAATAGCGCTCAGTTTCATGGCGAATGTCCTCCAACTGACCACCGTTGGCCAATATAACAGCTTGGCTAGCAGGATTCTTGATACTACAAGTGACTAGAACACGATGAATATTCTTTTCTTTAGCTATTTGTAAGCCTTGACGGAGAGATTCTTTCGCATAACCTTTTCCTCGTTCGGATGGACGGATAGAGTAGCCGATATGGCCCCCTTTTTCTAGTAAGTAGTCATTTAATCGGAGACGAAGGTTGAGAAAGCCAAGAGCCTGGCCTGCTTCGTCAAAACTAACTAGCTGGATAGCAGGAACCCAGTTTTCAGGAATATTGAGTCCCGCTTCCGCTTGAAGATTTTCTTCTAGCCACTCTTCATAAACAAAATTGTAGGCGTTCCAAAATCCACCATCATGAGCAGCTTGCTCCCTTTCAAATTCAGCCATCATCTCTAAGATAGCTTCTTTATCTGTTTGACTTGGACGGCGTAAAATCATATTACTTCTTCTTTCCAGCTTTTTTCAAAAGGGCTTGGACACGTGCTTTTTTATCATTTTTGACGGTTGCATTTTTTTCGTGGTAACGTTCCACTTGTTGCATACCTTTATAATCTAATTGATATTTTCCCATAATATTCCTTTCTAAAAATGAAATAAGCAAAGCAGTTGGAAGGTATCATCCAGCTGCTTCTAGTTTATTATAATGTATTCTAGGTCTTATTAAAGGTGTTTACCTTCATATTTTATGGTTGAACCGTTCATGTGTTTGACTCGAGCAGAGATTTCTTTGTGGCGTCCTTTAACCATTGGGCGTGCCTGTGGATTTCCTAGATAACCGCAAGTACGTTTGACAACATCAACTGTTTTAGGATCTGTGTTGCCACAGTTAGGACACATGAATCCACGTTCTGTTGGGGTGAAGTCCCCTTCAAAGTCACACTTGTAGCATTTATCTATTGGAGTATTCGTTCCAAGATAACCGACACGGTCATAAGCAAAGTCCCAGACAGCTTCGAGTGCTTTAGGGTTTTGCTGGAGGACTGGATATTCACAATAATGGATGAATCCACCAGTTGCGCCAGCTTCTGGGTAAGCTTTTTCGAATTCTAATTTTTCAAATGGTGTTGGATTTTTACGAACATCGTAGTGGAAAGAGTTGGTGTAATATTCTTTATCTGTGATATCAGTCACGACACCGAATTTTTCGGTATCCAAATGACAGAAGCGATCAGTCAAACTTTCTGATGGTGTTGAATAAACAGAGAAATGATAATCATATTCGTCAGACCAACCTTCACAAGCATTTTTCATAGCTTTTACGATATTTAAAGTAAATGCCTTGGCTTCTAGATTTGTCTCCCAGTCACTACCATAAAAAACAGATGCTACTTCATAAAGCCCAATATAACCAAGTGATACGGTTGCACGACGATGTTTGAAGAGTTGATCTACATTGTCGAATTTACCTAGACGTTGGCCAAAGGCCCCATACTGATAAAGTATAGGCGCATTAGCAGGTGTAGCTTCTTTGACACGTTCAACTCGATAGACGAGTGCATCTTTGGCAATTCCCATTCTTTCTTCAAAAATTTCCCAAAATTTATCTTGGTCTCCCTTAGATTCTAGGGCAATTCGAGGAAGATTAAGGGTTACAACCCCCAGATTCATTCGTCCAGAATTAACTTCAACACCATTTTCATCCTTCCACCCCTGTAGGAAGGAACGACATCCCATAGGAGCCTTGAAGGAACCCGTCAATTCAATGACTTTGTCATATGATAGGACATCCGGGTACATACGCTTTGTTGCACATTCAAGAGCTAGTTGCTTAATATCGTAGTTAGGTGAGCTAGGCTCTAAGTTAAGTCCACGTTTTAAGGTAAAAATCAGTTTAGGGAAAATAGCTGTACGGTGTTCGGAGCCAAGTCCTAAAATACGAACTTGTAGGATAGCCTTTTGGATTTCACGCTCAAACCAGCTTGTTCCCAAACCGAAACCTAGAGAGGTAAAGGGAGTCTGTCCATTTGAAGTGAAAAGCGTATTAATCTCATATTCAAGAGATTGCATAGCATCGTAGATATCTTTACGAGTTTTAGCGCGTGCATAATCTTCACGTTTTTCTTCAGCCACCCACTCTTTAGCATCATCTAAGTGTTTTTTGTAGTTAAGTTCTGCGTAAGGAGCTAAAAATTCATCGATACGGTCTGCAGTACAGCCACCATATTGACTAGAGGCAACATTTGCGATGATTTGTGAAATTTGTGCTGTTGCAGTTTGAATGGATTTAGGACTTTCAACTTCAGCGTTACCAATTTTAAAACCATTTGCCAACATGCCTTTGAAGTCAATCAAACAACAGTTGGTCATAGGTGTGTAGGGGCTGTAGTCTAAATCGTGGAAATGGATATCTCCTTTTTGATGAGCATTTGCCACGTGTGGCGGAAGCATCTTAAGTCCTACAGACTTTCCGACAATTCCTGCGGTTAAATCACGTTGTGTATTGTAAAGGTCGCTATCTTTATTAGCATTTTCATGAACAACAGCTTGATCTTTATTAACAAGTTTACTGATGGTGAAATTGATGTCAGTAGCCTGAGAACGCTCAAAATCACGTTGGGTACGATAGTTGATATATTCTTGAGCAATAGCATATTCGTTAGCTTCGAGTAACTCGTGCTCTACTATGCTTTGGATTTCATATATTTTGATATTTTGAGTGAAGCGGTCATTAATTTCAGCAACAATACGGTTGGCAATTCCCTCCAATTTTGCTTCAATTAAGGGTGTGATAGGTGTAATAGCTTCACTCGCTTTGAGAATAGCTTCATATATTTTACTTGAATCAAAGACAACCATACGACCATCACGTTTGATGACTTTGATATCAGGGTTGATTGTAACCTTTTCTTTTTCTAATGTAATCATCTAAAAATCACCTCGTTACTAATTATAGCACTAGGCAAAAAAAAATCAATATATTGTGGTATATTTTTATCTCAACCACTATATATTGATTTTTTGACCTATTTTAGGACGTAAACAGTGTATCGTTCAACGCCTTTTACAGGGGCTTTTTTATAGTTTTTTGAAAGTGTAGATTTAACATCAGAAGGTAGTTGTGTATCCTGTTGGACAACGATATATTGTGCTGAATCTTGGATAATAGTATCTGAGAGAGCTTTCTGATGACTAGATTTAGCTGTGTTAAGTTCTGGAAGAACAAATTGTGAGGCTGCTTTACGACCGCTTTCCAAATAAATTTTTGCTGAGGAATCGTAAACGTAGATAGTTTCATCTTTTTTGGTATTTTTAGCGAGGTAATTTGCAACAGTACTACGCTCAGTATTATTCCCTAAATTAAATAGGAACATAATGATTGGCATCGCAAAAGCGAATGCAAAGACTGCAATAGGTAAGAAGTAATTACGACTAAGGAAGATACCAAAAACTTTAAGTGTGTGAATCTGGTTACCATTACGACGTCGGTGAGAAGTTCGCTCTGCTCTCTTTTTAATAGCATCATCTAAAGAAAGTGCTGTTAAGACTAGACCATAAGGTACGATATTGAGCATACTGTAAAGTCCAAAGCTTTGAGAGAATAAGCTGTAAACCACTGTAAAGATAAAACTAAGGAGCAGTACCCACTTGATGCTCTTATCTTTAGCCTCGCCAAGAAGGTGGTTGCTTGTAGTAAGTGCACCAATAAGTAACCCAGAGCCTAAAACAGCAAAGCTTTGATAGGCTAGTGTAAGTAGAAAGTCATTTTTTTCTACAGCGAGTTGTGTAAAGTTGTAAACCAAAACTTGGTTAATATAGTCCGATGTAATTTGTAAATTAAGGATAAAGTAAAGACATAGATACAATACTAGAATATTACCAAAAACAATACAAAGAACTTGATAAAAACCACGAGCAAAGTGCTTGTTGACAAGGTTGTAAACGAAGATTGTCACAAGTGACAATATCCAGAAAATAAGAGTTCGAGCTTCAAAAAGAGCTCCCGCAGTACCAGCAAAGCCGTAAAGAATAAAGGCTTCGTCACGACTATGACCCGCAAAGTAACGAGTTAAGAAGAAGATTGCACCTAGGACAAAAGTCATAGCAAATTGGATAGGGTAAAGCCCACCAAAACCAAGTGTTCCATTAGTGACATAGAAAATAATACTAATTAGAGTGGCAATTTCCTTCTTACTTGTCATGTGCATGACAGTCTTGTAAAGGTAACTACCAGAAAGATAGTAGGCGAGGAATTGTATAGGAATTAGCCAAAGCGTTGATCCTAAACGGAAAGCCAGAGAAACCAGGAGGTAATAAAAGAATCCACCTGTCGCAAAAAAGTCAGAGTAAGGTAAGCTACCATTGGCAAACATTTTTGCAATATAAAGGTTTTGAGACTGTATATTATTGGCAAAGTCTGTAAAGCAGGGAACTGCTATACTAAAAATACTTAAGATCAAACTGAAAATCAGGATATGACCTTTATGCTTCCATGGAAGTGAGATCTTAGTTTTTTTCTCTATTTGAGAAGAATCTGATTCTTCGGTATGTCCTTGAATTGTCACTTCAATCTTTTCGGATTGACTATCTTGTGTATGAGATCGATGGTGGCTTCGATGATAACCTTGGTAGCCACTTGAATCTACAGTATTGTCTTCGTTGTATGGACTCACAATTAAACTCCTTTGTTGATATTTGGAAAGTTATAAATAGAAGGGTCTTGCCTCCTAATTGTCTTATTTAAAGTATATCAGATAATACCATTTAGTCAATTTTCCTCTAATTTCTTACATTTAATAAAAAATATCTAAAAAGAGACTGAGATACAATATCCCAATCTCTTTTAACAAGCCATTTCTTTGCCTATGGCATTGAATATTTTTAGTTTTCGTCGATAAAGCTATTGAAAACTTCTTCGATCATATCCCATTCAGCATCTGAGTCTTCAGGGATTGGTTGAAGGTCGCCTTCAGTACCGTCTTCATTTTCAGTGAATGAGTATGCTTGTATTTCGATTTCTCCATTAGCATCTTCTTCAGCACCAGCTGGTACTAAAAGAACATAGTTTTTACCAAATTCTTCGCGTCCATCAATAGTCAACAAGATTTCAAAAAGTGTTTCATTTCCTTGTTCGTCTACTAAAGTGATGACTTCATGATCATGGTTGTGGTCGTGATTGTGTGACATATTGTTCTCCTTTTTGAAGAGAGCGCTGAATAGTGAGGAAAATCTAGTATATTTGCTTGTCAGTTTACTAGATTGTCACTTGACTATTAGGTCTCTATTACACTTTCTTAAAACATTCGATCGAGGTAGTTTTGTAGAATAAGTTGGGCAGCTAATTTATCAATAACTTTTTTACGTTTTCCACGGCTGACATCTGCTTGTTCAACTAACATACGCTCGGCTTGAACAGTTGTCAAGCGCTCGTCTTGGTAATCTACAGGAATTCCAAAGATTTCCTTGATTTTGTCACCATAGGCTTTGCTTGCCTCAACACGTGGTCCTTCAGTGTTATTCATGTTTTTAGGAAGACCAACAACAAATTTTTCTACCTTATATTCTTTATCTAATAAACCATATTTAACAAGGGTTTCATAAGAGGATTCAGGGAATAACCATTTGCCATCCCTGAATTTTCTCCCCTCAATACTACGAATAAAAGGTATTTTATCAACTGGTATTGATAAACTAATCATTCATTTCTTCCTTTCGTATTTTATTTTTTCTAAAATCATTACACAATCCGATATTTTTTCCTGAATCAAGATATCTCTTTACAGTTTTTTCTGAAATACTAAATTGTTTAGCTATATTTGGTATAGACACCTTATTACGAAACGCTTTGCATACATCAATTAACAGACTGCCTAATGCAAATTTTTCGCATTCTTCCCAATTAATAAAATCCATATAAAATATATCATGAAAAGTTTCCAACAAACTTTTCTTAATGTGGGACATTGATGAAACATCAGCATTTACCCTAAAAACAACACAGTTTATATTATCTAACGCCATAGAGTCTTTATAGTCATCAATCTTTTTTCCAACTATATCTATTTGATTATCATATGTTTTTTTGCCATGTCCAAGACCACCATCTACCTCTACAATAATATTCATATTTGGTAAATAAAAGTCATATCGTTTTTTATTCGCCCAACTAGGTGAGTATTGTGTTATAAATGGTTCATTTAATTGTTTTAAAAAACAAGAAACAAATTTTTCAGGATAACTAAACCCATCTGAGCAGAACGGACAGGAAATTGTTTTGATCCTATGAAGAGTGTAAATAGACATTTTTTTATCTTTTAATCTTCCACAAAGTGGACATATAAATATCTTTTTTTCTTCACTACCTGCAAGATATCTTTTTGCTTCACCATAACCTCCTTGAAAATAAGGTATCATCACCTATCAGTTGTTGTAATGTCATTAATTCCTTCTTGTGTATAGGTTTTCTTTCCCCCACAACAAGGACAAGATATATTTTGCTTTAAATTTGTTTCTGACACCCAATAATCAACGGAATTTCCTTTATAATATGTGGTTTTGTTTGAATCAAAACCACATTTATTACACTTGTATTTGTACATTTTTTTATTGTTAATTACTTTTTTATCCGTAATTGTAAAATCAAAATTGTCTGTAATATATCTATGTCCAATTTCATATCTAAAATCATTATCAATAATACCTATTATCCTGCATATGTTGTTTCTTCTAAATGTACTTCTATGACACCATATTTCTCTATTATTGTATTTGACTAGAATTTTTTCTGTGTCTTTATCAAAATACTTTACTAAAAATGTACCAACCATATCTTGATATTCAAACCTAATAGTGTTGTTATCCAAATTTTTCCAATCAATACACCCAACAAATTTACCTGTTTTATGTTTTGGAAAATCTTCTAAATATATTTTTTATGAGTTTTTTTCTTCGACATTACTTTCTTCTTTTGCTTTATCTTTTAACTTTTTAATTTCAGATTTTTTGATACCCAATGCAACCAACTGCGATTCTAATTCTTTAATTTCTTCTCTAATATCTTTTTTCTTTTTAATCAATTTTTGTTTTTCTTCTTTTTCTGCTTTTGCAGTTTCCTTATTCATTTCTCCAATGGCTAACTGTTCTTTAAATCTATCAATCATTTTTTCATAACTATCATCACAATTAAAAACAGAATCGTCCCATTTATCAAAAATTTCTTTCGCCGCATTATAAAAATCTTCTCTTAATTCAATACCAATAGCGTTTCTACCATTTTCAATTGCTGCTCTACATGTTGTTCCACTTCCAGCAAATGGATCAAGGACTGTATCTCCCGGTGCTGAATATAACTTAATTAATCTTTTACATAACTCATAAGGATAAGGAGTCATATGCTTTGCTCCACCTACTGAACTATTTGGAATCTTCCAAACACCAGAAGCATATGTTGCCCATTCTTCAAGAGTTACATCTGATCCAGATTCTTTTTCCATTTCTCCTGTTTTACTTTTTTTGTAAACATATACAAACCCAAAATTTGCAGCAATAATCGCATCTCTTACTTTTAGATTTCTATACCATAATGAACCATCTGAAATCATTGCACGCTGTGGAGTATATTTTTCCCAACAAATTTCACTCCATAAAATGAAATCATTATCTGAGAAAATTTTATTAATATCACCAGTAAGAGACTCTTTCCCACGCCTATTGTCTCTTCCAATCGTATAATTGTAGTCTTCAAACTGCATTACGAATTTTCCACCCGGCTTTAACACTCTTGAACACTCAGCAATAACTAAACCAAGTAAGTAATAATATTCTTCATATGATTCACAATTACTTAAATCACTTGGATCATTACTGTACACTCTAAGATTGTGATAAGGCGGTGAAGTGATAACCAAATCTACACTTTCAGCATCCATCTTTTTCAACTCTTTCAAACAGTCTCCATTAATCCATGTGTTTTTTAATCTCATATGTATTTTTCCTCCAATGTATTTTTCTTTATTTTATATATTCTCTATTTATTTCTTTTTATATCTTTCGATTAATTCTTCTCTATTTATTCCTAACAGTTCAAGAGCATACTCTAGTAAAACATCGTCCTCAAAATCTTCTTCTCTACAGTATTTACAACTATCTGGTATATAGTTATCACAATCACAACAGTCATCATAATCACAGTGCTTTTCCCTATACATATCCATCAAGTCTCCGTCATCTAAATCTTTATGTGCTGCACAATGCTCTTTGATATAACCATCTTCTTCAGCACATTCATTAGAACACCAATGAGTAAAACACTGTTCACAAGATACATATTCTCCACAATCAGGAAATGTACTTCCACAATTTTTACATACATAAAATTCTACACTCATAACTCTTTCTCCTTAAAATATCTTTATTCACCATCCCACAACTTCGGATTACCGTTTTCATCGACTAGCAAAGTAAAACTACCACGATTATATCTACTATCAGAAATGGCATACATCACTTTTGTTTCTCTATCGTATACGATACGACTTATATCAGCCTTCCCAACCTCAACAAACATTGATTCCAGATCCTCCGTTTCTTGATCGCAAGTTTTCTCAACTTCAGCATTTGAGCACCCAACTAAAGCACTCGACGAAACCACAGCAGAAAGTATCAACGCTAAAATTTTCTTCTTCATATATTTCTTCATTCCTTTCGCTTCGCTCAAGGCACAAACAAGTTATGAAAAATGTTGTGCCCCTCCACTTTTTGAATTATAATTCTTATATGGAATAGCAATACACTACAGAGCACGGGAGGAGGAGTGGCGATTTTTTTTCGACCCCGCATATATATATGTGCCGTCATCCTTACAAGCACAAACAAGTGGGACTTTGAGCCCGGACTCTTATCATTGGTAATAAACCATGTTTATTTAGTCGCAGGATGACAGTCAATGTTGCTATTCCTTTTTTATTTAAGGTGGTGATATACCTATGATGAAGTTAAAATACTCCATCTGCTGTGGGCTTGATGTCCACAAAAATGTTATCGTTGCAACTATCGTAACTACTAACTCACAAGGAATATCTGAATACCTTCAAAAATCTTTTTCTACCATCAACTCAGATATTCAAAAGTTTCACGACTGGCTTATTGAGAATAATTGTTATCACGTTTGTATGGAATCCACTGGAAAGTATTGGATTCCTATTTTTAATTATCTCGAAAAGGACATAGAGGTCTGCCTTACACATCCCAAATA
>ERZ824522.1511-NODE-1511-length-14728-cov-6.698358_pt1 | contig 14728 bp, 9 predicted proteins | sample MGYA00519935_ERZ824522 | MGnify/ENA primary metagenome ERZ824522 (study PRJEB31778, sample SAMEA3449160) | human gut metagenome | biome: human gut; feature: human-associated habitat; material: faeces | place: United Kingdom | collected 2010/2012 ...
CAATAAGGTTTTGTTTTACTTTTGACAAAAGTAAACGCAATCGGACTTTTGACACATTCGTATCAAAAGTCTTGCGCTCTTCGAGGCTCTAAAATACATAAAAAAACGTATTGCACCTTATGTATTACAGTTGGTCTAAATATCAACTAGAAATATAGTTTTTAACAAATGTGTCACCTAGTTCCATTAATAACAAGAAAAAAATGGGGTTTGGGTACTCCCAAATAAAAAGCGGTGTCCGGACAGACACCATGCTTGCGAAAATTCAAATCGTGCAAAACACTCTTTGAATTTTCGGGAACGTACATACAAAACACAGTATGGTTTTAGTGTATGTACATTCCCCTAGCTTGCTGCTGTTCTCATATAGCAGAAAAATTTAAAACCGATTTAGCTTTTTTTATATGTTACAATAATAAATGGAGGTATTTCATAATGAAAAATACTTTTCCAATGCGCCACTATCATTTCTCTAGACATGAATTTAGAAGTAATAATAGAACTGTTACTTCTGTATCTAATTGTTGCAGAGATAAAAAAGAAAGACTAGTTACATAGTCTTTCCAGATAGTGGTGCAAAAAAGAGGGGACTGCAATCCCCTCTTTTCCTTATGTGGCATACTACCACTTCTCTAGACAAACGTATTATACCACAAATTCAAATAAATATTATAAAAAGATTCGCAAAATACACAAATACAGCATGAAAAAGTCGTGTCACAGTGACACGACTTTTTCAAAGCTAATTTTAGTTAAAAGTAAAAAATTATAGCAGATAATGCAGACCGATACGACTACGAACAACTAATATTTAATCATGTTAGTCAATATGATTAATATTCAAAAAATATTCCTTTTCAAGTACGAATTTTTTATGGCGCTAAAATGATTTTATAATAGTAGAAAAAAGTAGAAAAAAATGATAGTATGTAAATGCGGATATTAACTCGCATCCGCAAACAATGATATGTTATGTAATTGAATTTTTCAGCAAAAAAGGCAGAACTCTCCCATAGAATGCTGCCTTTTTTGTCTTGATGGAATTTAAAAATCTTATAAAGTGATATAATAAAATAGTGGATTAGTTTTCTTGCCAAAAACAAAATTACGACATGGATTTGTTAACATTTCTAGTAATGAGTGTTAGTATTAAATAGCCAAAAAGTAATCCCTATTCCTATAGTTTCAACACAAGACACATATAATAATGCTTTTTGGTAACAATGTATTGATAAAAAACAAGTCCTACATAAATAAATCAGTACATTGTTTTTCATTTAAAGTAAAACAATGATGATAAAAATAGAACTCTATTCATTGATATTTTAACTAAAAAGAATAATCTACAATTATTGTAATTATCAGCGATTTTTTTTACAAAATATGACTATTTATACAAGAATTATCAAATGTTGCTTAAAACGCAAATAAGTAGAAAAAATCCTTAAAATCCCTAAAAAATTAAACTAAAAGTTTAATTAATGTTTTTCTGCAGAAAAACATGCTAAAATAGATCTGCAGATTTTATTTTCTAAGAAAATAAACAAACTAAAAAGTCCATAAAAGTAGTAACGATTTTATTTCACATAAAAAGGCGGAACGCTCTCATAGTTCACGCCTTTTTTCGTTTACCCAACAGTGCAACGGCACATAATGTGCCAATTGAGAATTTAATATCATGATGAGTGCATTTCCATAAAAAAGGACTTCTTAAACATAAATATTATTTTTGAATTATCAAGGCTAAAATTTTAATTTTAAGCGCATTTCAGGCAAAATAGGGTTAAATATACCCGTTACGTAAAACACAGTGCAGAGCGTATTTAAAATGCTATATAAAAGCTTTCTAAAAAGCGTTTTTGCTATATAGGTATTTTTATACCAATTTTAAATAAAAATCGTCTACAAAGCAAAATTGACCCCTTTTAGAGGATTTTATATTTAAGCAGAGACTTGAAAATGCACAAAATCAAAGAACGACAGTTAAGAATATAATGAAGAACTGCACAGGATAGAGAAACATAAACAAGTACAAAAACGTCAAGAAGTAAAGAGCAAAGCAAGTGCGAGGTGCATGCACCGTAAGCACCGCAGCATGAAACGTCTCGACTTCGTCTCGCGTTTCAATAACTTACATTTATTAATAGTGCAATATCAGGCGAAAGTAATTAATTCAAAGTAAATCAATAAACGGTCAGAACAACGGGTGACTTTTCAGTCATTTTCGAGCGGAAAATAAAAACCGCTCGCCTTTTTATATTTATTTTTATCTTTTATTTTTTTATTTTTTTTATAATAAAGATAATACAACAACGGATTTACACAAATACAACAACGGATTTACACAAATACAACAACGGATTTACACATAATACAACAACGGATTTACACAAATACAACAACGGATTTACACACAACACAACATAAATTTATGTTGTGTTGTGTTGTAGTTTAAATTATAATCAATAAAGGGGATTTATTTATGGATAACAAATTAAAACTAAAACAATCAAATAATTTAATCTTGGCAACACATGAAATGAATGTTCAACAGATGCGATTGTTCTTTTATGCATGCAGTCAGTACAAAGGTGATTTAGACATAGAAATTCCTTTAGAGGAAATAAACAGAGTATTAACCGAAAATACTGGCAATCGTGGAGGAGAACAACGAAAATCTTTATCAAAAACAATTCCAACATTAATGCGTGATGCAATCGTTCATATTGAAGATGAAGAATCAGAACGTTGGAGTGTGGTTCTAACAGACAGTTACATACTTAAAGACGGGAAAACCGTACGTTTTAGGTTTAACAAATCAATTCAAAAGGAGCTTGAAGAACTACGTGGTTACACATGGATGTATCTGTCCAATTTAACTGGCATGTCCAGTATATATTCAGTAAGAATTTATGAGTTTTTCGCAATGCGTTTAGGCAACGCTAACAAATCAAGTAATTTTGATTTTGATATAAACAAATTACGTTTATATTTAGATTGCACAAAAAAATACAAACAATTTGAAGCATTTGAGAGAAGAGTTTTAAAAGTAGCTGAAAAAGAAATAAACGAAAAATCAAACATACATATGAGCTATAAAAAAATAAAAACCGGTCGTTCCATTACTTCGATTCTTTTTACTTTCAAATGGAAAACAAAAACTGATGTCATAGACGTTCAGGTTATTGATCAACACAAACCAATGAACCATACCGAGCAGATGGAATTAGAAACATTTTTAAAAGAGTTTGAATAGAGGGACATTAAAAGACAAAATGAAAATCAGTGCTGAACACAATCTTAAGGAGTATGAGAGGCTACTGCACGCGCTCAAGTGTTCAGACATTCCAAACAAAGAGCAACGCATAAAGGACTGCGAACATGCAATAAAAAAACAAAAGCAGATACTAAGCAATCTAGAACACTACTAAAAAAGTTCGTAATGTATTTTACGAACTTTTTTAAGTACCCATTAAGGTGTTTATAGTCGAACTGCTGCAGCGATAGAAGTCAAAGAGTAAATTAACTTTGAAAAAGGATAGTAATCGAGAGAATTCTTTAGATTTTCGAAAGCATAAAAAGCTATATATACCAAGGATTTCAAGCGAAAAAACTATGGTTGGAGCTATGGTATATCTCCCATAGTTTTAACCATAGTCGAAACCATAGTGATACCATAGTGATACCATAGTGATACCATAGTAGAAAAACAAGAAAGTACATGTTAAAATACGTCTGCGGATTTTTTGATCCGCAGACTGTTATAGATAACAAAACTATAGAGAAAGCAAAAAAAAGACGTAAAACCCTCTCCCTAATTACAACGTCTTTTTTTGCGTTTAAAGCACTGCAACAAAAAGGTTTTGTTTTACTTTTGTCAAAAGTAAACGCAATCGGACTTTTGACACATTCGTATCAAAAGTCTTGCGCTCTTCGAGGCTCTAAAATACATAAAAAAACGTATTGCACCTTATGTATTACAGTTGGTCTAAATATCAACTAGAAATATAGTTTTTAACAAATGTGTCACCTAGTTCCATTAATAACAAGAAAAAAATGGGGTTTGGGTACTCCCAAATAAAAAGCGGTGTCCGGACAGACACCATGCTTGCGAAAATTCAAATCGTGCAAAACACTCTTTGAATTTTCGGGAACGTACATACAAAACACAGTATGGTTTTAGTGTATGTACATTCCCCTAGCTTGCTGCTGTTCTCATATAGCAGAAAAATTTAAAACCGATTTAGCTTTTTTTATATGTTACAATAATAAATGGAGGTATTTCATAATGAAAAATACTTTTCCAATGCGCCACTATCATTTCTCTAGACATGAATTTAGAAGTAATAATAGAACTGTTACTTCTGTATCTAATTGTTGCAGAGATAAAAAAGAAAGACTAGTTACATAGTCTTTCCAGATAGTGGTGCAAAAAAGAGGGGACTGCAATCCCCTCTTTTCCTTATGTGGCATACTACCACTTCTCTAGACAAACGTATTATACCACAAATTCAAATAAATATTATAAAAAGATTCGCAAAATACACAAATACAGCATGAAAAAGTCGTGTCACAGTGACACGACTTTTTCAAAGCTAATTTTAGTTAAAAGTAAAAAATTATAGCAGATAATGCAGACCGATACGACTACGAACAACTAATATTTAATCATGTTAGTCAATATGATTAATATTCAAAAAATATTCCTTTTCAAGTACGAATTTTTTATGGCGCTAAAATGATTTTATAATAGTAGAAAAAAGTAGAAAAAAATGATAGTATGTAAATGCGGATATTAACTCGCATCCGCAAACAATGATATGTTATGTAATTGAATTTTTCAGCAAAAAAGGCAGAACTCTCCCATAGAATGCTGCCTTTTTTGTCTTGATGGAATTTAAAAATCTTATAAAGTGATATAATAAAATAGTGGATTAGTTTTCTTGCCAAAAACAAAATTACGACATGGATTTGTTAACATTTCTAGTAATGAGTGTTAGTATTAAATAGCCAAAAAGTAATCCCTATTCCTATAGTTTCAACACAAGACACATATAATAATGCTTTTTGGTAACAATGTATTGATAAAAAACAAGTCCTACATAAATAAATCAGTACATTGTTTTTCATTTAAAGTAAAACAATGATGATAAAAATAGAACTCTATTCATTGATATTTTAACTAAAAAGAATAATCTACAATTATTGTAATTATCAGCGATTTTTTTTACAAAATATGACTATTTATACAAGAATTATCAAATGTTGCTTAAAACGCAAATAAGTAGAAAAAATCCTTAAAATCCCTAAAAAATTAAACTAAAAGTTTAATTAATGTTTTTCTGCAGAAAAACATGCTAAAATAGATCTGCAGATTTTATTTTCTAAGAAAATAAACAAACTAAAAAGTCCATAAAAGTAGTAACGATTTTATTTCACATAAAAAGGCGGAACGCTCTCATAGTTCACGCCTTTTTTCGTTTACCCAACAGTGCAACGGCACATAATGTGCCAATTGAGAATTTAATATCATGATGAGTGCATTTCCATAAAAAAGGACTTCTTAAACATAAATATTATTTTTGAATTATCAAGGCTAAAATTTTAATTTTAAGCGCATTTCAGGCAAAATAGGGTTAAATATACCCGTTACGTAAAACACAGTGCAGAGCGTATTTAAAATGCTATATAAAAGCTTTCTAAAAAGCGTTTTTGCTATATAGGTATTTTTATACCAATTTTAAATAAAAATCGTCTACAAAGCAAAATTGACCCCTTTTAGAGGATTTTATATTTAAGCAGAGACTTGAAAATGCACAAAATCAAAGAACGACAGTTAAGAATATAATGAAGAACTGCACAGGATAGAGAAACATAAACAAGTACAAAAACGTCAAGAAGTAAAGAGCAAAGCAAGTGCGAGGTGCATGCACCGTAAGCACCGCAGCATGAAACGTCTCGACTTCGTCTCGCGTTTCAATAACTTACATTTATTAATAGTGCAATATCAGGCGAAAGTAATTAATTCAAAGTAAATCAATAAACGGTCAGAACAACGGGTGACTTTTCAGTCATTTTCGAGCGGAAAATAAAAACCGCTCGCCTTTTTATATTTATTTTTATCTTTTATTTTTTTATTTTTTTTATAATAAAGATAATACAACAACGGATTTACACAAATACAACAACGGATTTACACAAATACAACAACGGATTTACACATAATACAACAACGGATTTACACAAATACAACAACGGATTTACACACAACACAACATAAATTTATGTTGTGTTGTGTTGTAGTTTAAATTATAATCAATAAAGGGGATTTATTTATGGATAACAAATTAAAACTAAAACAATCAAATAATTTAATCTTGGCAACACATGAAATGAATGTTCAACAGATGCGATTGTTCTTTTATGCATGCAGTCAGTACAAAGGTGATTTAGACATAGAAATTCCTTTAGAGGAAATAAACAGAGTATTAACCGAAAATACTGGCAATCGTGGAGGAGAACAACGAAAATCTTTATCAAAAACAATTCCAACATTAATGCGTGATGCAATCGTTCATATTGAAGATGAAGAATCAGAACGTTGGAGTGTGGTTCTAACAGACAGTTACATACTTAAAGACGGGAAAACCGTACGTTTTAGGTTTAACAAATCAATTCAAAAGGAGCTTGAAGAACTACGTGGTTACACATGGATGTATCTGTCCAATTTAACTGGCATGTCCAGTATATATTCAGTAAGAATTTATGAGTTTTTCGCAATGCGTTTAGGCAACGCTAACAAATCAAGTAATTTTGATTTTGATATAAACAAATTACGTTTATATTTAGATTGCACAAAAAAATACAAACAATTTGAAGCATTTGAGAGAAGAGTTTTAAAAGTAGCTGAAAAAGAAATAAACGAAAAATCAAACATACATATGAGCTATAAAAAAATAAAAACCGGTCGTTCCATTACTTCGATTCTTTTTACTTTCAAATGGAAAACAAAAACTGATGTCATAGACGTTCAGGTTATTGATCAACACAAACCAATGAACCATACCGAGCAGATGGAATTAGAAACATTTTTAAAAGAGTTTGAATAGAGGGACATTAAAAGACAAAATGAAAATCAGTGCTGAACACAATCTTAAGGAGTATGAGAGGCTACTGCACGCGCTCAAGTGTTCAGACATTCCAAACAAAGAGCAACGCATAAAGGACTGCGAACATGCAATAAAAAAACAAAAGCAGATACTAAGCAATCTAGAACACTACTAAAAAAGTTCGTAATGTATTTTACGAACTTTTTTAAGTACCCATTAAGGTGTTTATAGTCGAACTGCTGCAGCGATAGAAGTCAAAGAGTAAATTAACTTTGAAAAAGGATAGTAATCGAGAGAATTCTTTAGATTTTCGAAAGCATAAAAAGCTATATATACCAAGGATTTCAAGCGAAAAAACTATGGTTGGAGCTATGGTATATCTCCCATAGTTTTAACCATAGTCGAAACCATAGTGATACCATAGTGATACCATAGTGATACCATAGTAGAAAAACAAGAAAGTACATGTTAAAATACGTCTGCGGATTTTTTGATCCGCAGACTGTTATAGATAACAAAACTATAGAGAAAGCAAAAAAAAGACGTAAAACCCTCTCCCTAATTACAACGTCTTTTTTTGCGTTTAAAGCACTGCAACAAAAAGGTTTTGTTTTACTTTTGTCAAAAGTAAACGCAATCGGACTTTTGACACGTTCGTATCAAAAGTCATGCGCTCTGCGAGGCCCTCTCGTTCTGGCCAACCGAGTATAATAAAGGAGGAATAAATATGAAATTTTCTATGTCAATCACAAAGGGTCTAGGTAACCAAAAACACAACAACCGAACGCAAAAGGAAACAACAAAAAACGTCAACCATGACTTGACGTTTTTAAACGTTACTCTGCTTGACGAAAACATTCGAAACGTTTATCACGAACTTTTTGATCCGTCACTTGAAAAATACAATGCCAAACAAAAACGCAGCGATAGAAAAATAAAAGACTACTATTCAAAGATAGCAAACTCAAAACAAGAAAAGCTATTCCATGAACTTGTAGTATCAATAGGGAATATCGACAATGCTATCAGAGGAGATATAGCCAATGAAATCTATACTGAATTCTTAAAAAGATTTAGTGACAACAATCCGCAAATGAGAGTGTTCGGGGCATATATTCATCATGACGAAATAGGCACAGTTCATATGCATTTGGACTATGTACCTTTCTCAGTCGGCAACAAACGAGGATTAGAAACTCGTGTATCCAACGATAAGGCAATCGAACAAATGGGATATAGGAACTGGACAGATTGGAAAGACAGACAGTTCGAAACACTTGAAAAGATATGTCACGGACATGGTATAGAACGGGTAAGTATGGATAATCATTCAAGACATATGAGCGTTGAAAGCTATAAAAAAGAGCAACGAATGATTGAAAATCTTCAGAACAGTCTAGCACATACACTAAAAACTCAAAATTTGCCCGTCATTGAACAAATCGAACCGCACGTAAACAGAATCACAAAAAAGAAAACCGTTCCATACAACGAATATTTAGCCCTTCTGGAGCATGACAAAGAGCAAAGCGACAAAATAAGTACGCTCGAAAAGCAAATCTTGCTCCAAAAGGCTCATATTTCCTCTCTAACGAACGAAAAAGAAAAATACAAACGAGATTACCTAAATACCAAGAAAAAGGCTTATATCGAAGAAAACAGACGTTTAGAGGCGCGTGTAGAGCAACTTGAGAATATAAATGACAGTTTAAGCTATAAATCGGGCGTTCAGAAAGAAAGACTAAAAGAAACTGAAAAAGCCCGAGACGTACTAAAAAAAGAACTGCATGAAGCAAGAAAAGAGAACGAACGTTTAAAAATCAGTATATACAGAATGAAAGACATTCTTGAGGATATGGAGTACGTCTTAAACAGAATCATATCAGTACCCGCTAACTTTTTAACAAACATGTATGATCGAATAAGTAAGATAAGAGAAAGAGTAAACAGACTATATCCTATTGGAGAAGTAAATAATATCGAGGATAGAAAACAAGTCGTAAGGCAAAGACAGACATATAGCAATGAGATTGATGATTTGATATACGTAACCCGAGAAGAAATAAAAGAATATCAAGCAAACGAACGAGAAAGAAAAATCGATCGTCAGCAAGACCGAGGAATGAGCAGATAATCAAGACACCCGTCTAATCAAAACGGGTGCCTTTTTAGTCATTATCGAGCGGAAAATAAAAACCGCTCGCCTTTTTATATCTTTATTTTTATCTTTTATTTTTTATTTTTTTTCTATATAAGGTTAATACGTGGGCGAATATACACAAAAGCGTGGACGAATATACACAAAAGCGTGGACGAATATACACATAATACGTGGGCGAATATACACAATACGTGGGCGAATATACACAATACGTGGTAAGAGTGTTGTTTATAGTCCACGTATATGGTATGATTTATCTAATGGCGAGGTGAATATATGCAAAGCGATTTAAAAATCAAGCAGTCTAACAATTTGATATTAGCTACTCACAAAATGGATATTCAACAAATGAGATTATTCTTTTATGCGTGCAGTCAATATAAAGGCGATTTAGATATAAAAATTTCTCTTGAAGAAGTAAACAGAGTATTGACTGAAAACACTGGCAACCGTGGAGGAAATCAAAGAGAACGTATAAGAGAAACTATTCCTACACTGATGAGAAATGCAATCGTGCATATTGAAGATGAAAAAGGTGAAGAATGGTGTTCAGCTTTAAGAAGAAGTAGGCTAAATAAAGATGATACTGTTATATTTACGTTTGATAAGTCAATTCAAAAAGAGTTGGAAGAACTTCGCGGATATACATGGATGTATCTGTCCAATTTGACGGGCATGACAAGTACATATTCAGTTCGACTATATGAGTTTTTTGCAATGCGTTTAGGTAACGCAAACAAATCAAGTAAATTTGATTATGATATAAATAAATTACGTTTATACTTAGATTGCACAAAAAAATACAAAGACTTTAGAGATTTTAATAAGCGCGTATTAGCTCAAGCTGAAAAAGAAATCAATGAAAAGTCAAACATACATATGAGCTATAAAAAAATAAAAACTGGTCGTTCCATTACTTCCATTTTATTTACTTTCAAGTGGAAAACAAAAGCTGATGTCATAGATGTTCAAGTTGTTGATCAACAAGAACCAATGGATCATACCAAACAAATGGAATTAGAAGAATTTTTAAAAGAGTTTGAATAGAGGGTTAATGCTATGGCGACATTAAAAGATAAAATGCAAATCAGTGCTGAAAACAACCTTAAAGAGTATGAAAAGCTACTGCACGCGCTTAAGTGTTCAAATGTTCCAAACAAAGAGCAACGTATAAAGGATTGTGAGCACGCTATAAAAAAGCAAAAACAAATATTAAGCAATTTAAATCATTACTAAGAAGTCCGTAAAACACATTACGAACTTTTTTGTATTAAATCGTAGTATTTTTTTCTAAAAAAATGATATAATATAGTCGTACAGAGAAGTGGTAGTAACCACAAAAAAAGAGAGGACTGCAATCCTCTCTTTTTTTTTAGTACCACTACCAGAGACTATGTAACTAGTCTTTTTTCTTTAACTCTACAACGATAAGGTAGAGTATCAACAATTCGATTATTGACTCTAGATTCATGTACAGAAAAGCGGCAGTGGCACTTTAGGAAAGTATTTATCATCATAAAATACCTCCGTTTTTCATTGTAACATTTCGAAGAAAAATTAACCATTAAATAAAAAAAGTAGATTTTAGCGAACTCAAAACACTATTAGACAAAATAGAACAAAACAGTTTTATAAAATTAAAATTAAATATTTAACATTGTTTGCATCAAAGAAAATTCAGAAGAAAAATTCCTCTCTATATCGGTACTTTTTCTTCTGTAGAACTTAATAAACGAATACTTATATGATAAAATTAATTATGAATAATAAGTGGAAATATTTATAACATATAAAATTTATTTTAGAGAGGGGATTTTATGAAAAAAAAAAAAAAAAAAACGAATAACAATTATTATTTTCACTATTTATTTAGCATTTATCTTCCTATATCCGTTGTTGAGAGGTTCAATCGCACATATTAACGGTTACCCTTCGTATTTTGAAAAAATACTTAAGTGTATAAACATAATTCCATTCTATTTTGATCACACTGTAATGCCGTCTGTTATTATAAAAAATATTATTTTTAAGATTTGCCTATTTATTCCAGTTGGTTATATGCTTTTCACAAAAAAACAAAATCAAATTCAAATTGTGAAAATATTATTATTAATAGGATTTTTAAAAGAGACATTCCACTTATTAATTTTATACGGTTATTTTGATATAACGGATATTTTATATTATCTAGTTGGAGGATTAATAGGATATTATATACATAAAATAATATTCAATTTTCTTTTGAATAAATAATAAGAAAACGTTTTCGATTTGTTTGTTGATACTTTTTATAATTTAAAAAACTTTGAAATGGAGAACAAAAAAATGAAGAAAATCATTGCTTTTTTACTGGTGTTTACATTAAGTTTTGGTGCAGTAACAAATATTAGTGCGTTAAACAATAGTGCAGTATATTCATACTCTTATAAAGACTATGAAACCACAATTCTTAACTCTACCAATGAATATAATATCTGTTTTGAAATAGTAGAGAATGGTGAAAAAATAAAATTAGAGTATGATACAGACTTTAGATATGTGAAAGTTAATAATAATTATTACGATTTTAATGATTTTAATAATGCGGTATTATTACAATCCACATATATATACGACAAAAATCAACCTATTACAATTGTTGAAGCGTTAACCAATTTTTCAAAGATTGATATTGATAATATAAATGATTTAAAAAGCAACAAGATTTCAGTAAAAAATAATAACTCGTTAGCACCAAAAGCAGAGTATGGTAAGTTTTATTTTGTTGGAAGTAGGAAGAAGAGTATGCTGGTATCTTTAGCAAGTAGCGCTATATCTACTATTATAGCTTTTTTAATAACCAATGCTGCTGGTCTTGGTGTAGCGAAGGCAAATGTTGTTTCATTCGTGTCAGGAGTATTATCATCTGAAGGAGTTAATTATTTTACGTCTGATGTATATTATAAGGTTTATCAAGCTATTTTAAATGTACATAATACAACAAAAGAAAAAAGAATTTTAGGTATTTTTCAACCTTTTAAAGCACAAGTTGTGTGGGATGATGCACACCCTTATTACAGGACGTTTGAAACACAAAGACCGAACAGTTAAACATAATATTTTAACTTTGTGAAAGGAAATGCAAAAATGAAGTGTCCATATTGTGGAAAAGAAATGGATAAAGGATTTTTTTACTCATCAAAATGGGATTATACATGGACTCCAGAAGGAAAAAAGCCTCATTATTGGAGAAATTTCCCAAAAGAATATGAAGTTGTTTTAAAAAAGGGGTGGGCTAATACACTGCAGATAACAGTATTTAGATGTGCAAATTGTAAAGTCATGATTATAAATGAAGATGATTGTTAGTATAAATTTCATTATGCTAAAATCGAATCGTTGATGTTCTACCTTATCGTTTCGTTGCAGAATAAAAAAATTACTATCAATAAATACAAAAAAGTTCGTAATGTATTTTACGAACTTTTTTTGTACCAAATTTTCTTCAGTCGAACCACTGAACCATTAGAAATTATGAAAATGATAAATTAACTTTGAAAAAGTATAGTAATCGAGAGATTTTTTTAGATTTTCGAAAACATAAAAAGCTATATATACCAATAGTTTCAAGCGAAAAAAAGTATGCCCTAGACTATGCCCTAGCCAGGATAGTCTGGGGCATAGTCTAAGGCATAGCTACGGGCATATATCTGTCATAGCAAAACTATAGAGAAAGCACTGCAAATGCAGTAATAAGAGATAGTTATAAAAAAGATAGTAATCGAGGACTTTTTTAGATTTTCGAAAACATAAAAAGCTATATATGCCAAGGATTTCAAGCGAAAAAAACTATGGTTTTACTATGGTATATCTCCCATAGCAAAAACCATAGTTAAAACCATAGTTTTTTTCACCTTGATAATTTTATATATCCAGACTAGAAATTGCAGTTAATACTCACACCTCGGCCATTATCAAAATCATTACAGTACCATAGCAATACCATACCATTACCATAGTAATACCATAGTAGAAAACCAAGAAAATACATGCTAAAATACTATTGCAAGCCAAGGTCAAAGCTTGCTTAATTATGGACTGTTTTTATTAATCTTATCTAAACAAAAAAAGGTGCTCTCTGCCCACTATGAATGACACCTTTTTTTGTTTCTGCAGAACTGCTACAGTAAGAAATAATCATGAAAAGTTTTTTCATGATCAAAATGTAAAACAATTAAAAACTCTTTAACATAAAAAATAAAAATGATAAAATATTAATGCGGAAAACTCCAATTCCGCAATAGTGATATGTTACAATAATGAAAGTAAATTTTCATGCAAAAAAAGGCGTTGGGCACACGCCTTTTTTTGTAAAGAAACACAAATTATAAAACAAAACAAATTATAGCATGTAAGCAAAAAAAGAAGCTAGGGAAACTTCTTTTTTGCTTACGTTTTTTCTAGGAAAGGAATACGTTTAAGAATTCAGTGAGAATAACTCTACTTGAAGTATATCACTGAACAGATGCAAAATCAAATCATCGAATTAAGTAAAAATATGCTTTTCGATATAAGAAAAAAATACTAGAATACTCATGCTGATTTTCCCATATATGAAATATCCCGAATCCGCAAAACATTTGTTAGCAGTTTATAAATCAAAGAAAAAGCGTCCCAATTTAAGGACGCTTTTTCTTTATGTTTTTAATGTAATCAATTACTAAAAACAGCAGAGGAGGTACCGTTTTTAAATAAATAAAAGTGAAAACATAAAACTAAAGAGACATAGAGATTTTAAAATACCGACATAACTATTTTAACACCGTAATAATGGCATTTCAATTTCAAAATATGGTGTATCACAGTAGAAAATGAAAAAAACGCATGTTAAAATACATCTGCGGATATTGTAATAATCCGTAGACTGTTATGGATAGTTAAACGTTAGAAAACGCAAAAAAAGACGTAGTACCCTCTCCCAAAATGCAACGTCTTTTTTTGCGTTTAAAGCACTGCAACGGCGAAAATGAAAATGAATGTAAAAATTTTCATGATGTGGCCGGGTGGTCTAGGGTCCTAGAGCGTAGACCACCCGGCCAAAAAACGTCGATGTAGTGGGCAAAAACAACGAAATCATAGTACTGAAAAAGTGTGCCACAGTGGCACACTTTTTTCAAAAAAATAATAAAAATAATACAAAGTTTCAGCATTTGAAAGTGACAAAAACAAGTTCTGAAACATAAAAAATATGTTAGAATAGGAAAACGCGGATAATGCCATCATAAAATTATACCTCAATTATCCGCGTCACGTTATAATTTAGCTTAAATAAACACAAAAAAAGGTACACATGCCCGTAGTGCCTTTTTTTGTTTTAAATCTGTAAAAATGAGTATCGAAAAAGAAGAAAAAAAGATAAAATTACAATAAGGTTTTGTTTTACTTTTGACAAAAGTAAACGCAATCGGACTTTTGACAC
>ERZ824522.1527-NODE-1527-length-14564-cov-2.600868_pt1 | contig 14564 bp, 8 predicted proteins | sample MGYA00519935_ERZ824522 | MGnify/ENA primary metagenome ERZ824522 (study PRJEB31778, sample SAMEA3449160) | human gut metagenome | biome: human gut; feature: human-associated habitat; material: faeces | place: United Kingdom | collected 2010/2012 ...
GAATCTTCTCAAAAATCCGGTCTCCAAGCTGTTTTATTTTGGTGACAAGAAATCCTCCATTCATTTCCATACAAAAGCTCCTATATAGTAGTTTATTTAAAACATACTATATAGGAGCTTTATTGTCAAGAGTTTATATGTCTTAATAGGTAAATTCCGTTTTTTTCAATTCTCCAAATTGGAATTTGCGAATTTCTACAAGCGATGCGCAGCTACACTGAATTGGCTGACGGGAGCTTGCTCACAGTCAGACACATTCAAGTGTTGATGCATAGCGCGACAGCGCGACATGAGCATGAAGCAAAGCGAAATGCGAATGCATCGCGTAGATAAACTTGAATTTGTAAATATCATTTTACATTTTTATATGAAATCATAATATGACTTGGTGCAAATAATACTGATGCAATAATCAATAGCACTGACCTACTCATAATCCCACTAAATAAGAACAACATTGAAGGAATAATAGAAAGTGCTAATGCTCTGAAAACGCTGTTTTTCTTAAAACATATAATCCAAATAGCACAATAAAGCATTACCAATATGGTATCTACAATCAGATATAGTGCAAATGCTTCGTCAGACCACCACCCGAACCAAGTTCCCGGAATATTGATTATCATGAATCCGAAACAACCCAATCTCCCTACTTGTTCTGTGACCTCAATATATTTATTGTTCCACTTATTATCAAATCCATCTTTGCACTTAATCGCAAATACAACATTGGGTATCATAATGACTGCAATAAAAATCAGCCCAAAACATTAAACCATTCCATATTATCTACCATCACAAACTTCGATTTGTTAAATTCATATCCGCATTATACCATAAAAATAACGACACTGTATATCACTCTAATAACATACAATGCCGTTGCTTTTATCTCAAAAGACACCTTACAAACTTTCGTTTACAAGTGTCTTTTTCGTGTCATAAGGTATCCTCCCACTCTTCGAGCGGGTCCCTCCTTATGACTAAGAGTGGACTAGACGGGAGTCGAACCCGTGTCCAAAAACCTTTCCCCTGTTCTTCTACTATCATAGTCAGTTGTTTGAATTTCCCTCAAGTTATCGAAAACTAACATCCTATAACTCTTGGTAGCTTCATAGTACTCCTAAATACGCAAAGCTTAATATTTAGGGTTCCCTACTAAAGTCGATGCCAATGTCCGGACCGTAGGCCTTCCGGGATTGACAGCTGCCTTTAATTAGGCAGCGTAAGCTAAATTATCTTCAGCGTTTAATTTTAAGTTGTGATTTAACGCATCTCCCTGCGGATAGCTTCACCAGATTCCAAGCCCCTGTCGAAACCAGTACTAGCCCTTACTGGATTATTTGTATTATAATTATGAAGTATCTTTCTCCTTATGTCAAGTCCTATTCGTAAACTATTTTAACTATTCTAATTTAAATATCATACTTTTTTATAACATATTTTTTCTCCAGCCATATTGTGCATTATTATTTATAACATAATTCTTTTTCACATATATATCTTCCTATTATTTAAATACATTCCTCTTTCCTGCATATTTTTCCATTTTCTGCATATGATTATTAAGAAGATTAAAAATATTATATGATTAGATTGGAGTTTTTATGTACAGGCGTTTAAATATTTTTCTTATTATTGGTGCTGTTTTCACTATTATTGCAGGCACTCTGTTGCACTTTGTTTATGAATGGTCAGGGGAAAGTCTGTTTGTTGGGATTTTTTCTCCCATTAACGAAAGTGTATGGGAGCATTTGAAGTTGTTGTTTTTCCCTATGTCTGTTTGGATTCTTATTGGGTATTTTATTTTTGGGAAAAAATTCAAAACTTACATTCCTTCTGCAGTTATTGGCATTCTTTCAGGCATGATTCTTATTCCAATGTGGTTTTACACTTATACTGTGTTTACCGGCAAGCCGATTCTTTTTCTTGATATTTTATCTTTTATTATTAGTGTTTGTGTTGCCTTTTTTATAACAGCACATTTAATTGAAAATTATAATATCCCATACCTTACTCCAAAACTTGGATTTCTGATATGGGATATTATCTTTGCTTTATTTATTATTTTTACACTTTATCAGCCTGATTTTCCGCTGTTTATAAGTTATTAGTCCTGCTTGCGATAGTATGAGAACCAATATGCAATACCTGTTGCGCAACCACCGATAATATTACCGATTGTTACAACTAAAAGGTTCTTTACAATAAAATTAAGCCATGTAAGTCCCGCTGTTTCCAAGCCAAGGTTTCCATATGCCATCTTTGCAAAAAGACCACCTGAAATGTAACTCATATTGGCTACACTATGCTCAAATCCGCAGATTACGAATACCATAATTGGAAGGAATAGACCTATAATCTTTCCTCCTACTGTCTTGGATGTTGCTGCCATCATTACTGCAACGCATACAAGTATGTTACACAAAATCGCCCTAAAAAACATTTCCTGAATACTTAAATTACACTTTGTTGTTGCAATTGAAATTACGCTTTTTGCAACACTGCTATTAAACATTGAATAAATGTTTCCTAATGTGAAAAATCCTGTAACAAAAATTGAACCTACAAAGTTTCCAATGTAAACGACTATCCAGTTCTTTAACATCTGTCCTACTGTAATGTTCTTAGACAATACAGACATAATCAATAAGTTATTTCCTGTAAATAATTCTGTTCCATTAATAATTACCATGGCAAGTCCTGCCGGGAATACTAATGATGTTATAACTTTTGCAACTGATGAATTAGTGACCGTTGATGAAGCTATTGTTGCTGCTGTTCCGGCTAAAGCAATAAACATACCTGCCAAAAATGCTAATACAAACATTCTTCCAAGTGGCATTGTTGTTTTTCCTTTTCCGCCATTAATGTAGTTTTTTGTTGCTTCTTTTACTGATATCATTCTTCCGTACCTTTCAAAATTATTTTTTACCCGAAGAATAATGATACTACTTTTTCAGTTGCCCGTAAACTGTTATTTTTATGAATCTAATTCCATTTTTTCACTAATTATTATTTAGTATTTTTAGTGTCTAATTCACTATCAATATATTCACAGGCACCTATTGCTGCAACTGCTCCATCGCTGGCTGCCGTTGTAAGCTGACGGACGTTCTTTGTTCTACAATCACCCGCCGTAAAAATTCCTCTTGATTCTGTTTTGCAATCCTCACCTGCAACAACATAGCCTTTGTCGTCACAACTTCTTCAAAATCATAATTGTCAGGTTCCTGACCTACTGCAATAAAAAGACCTGAAACCTGAATATCTTTTTCTGAACCATCAACTGAATTTTTTACAGTGATTCCTTCAACCTTATCGTCGCCTATTAATTTTACAACATTGCTGTTCCAAACCATTTCAATATTATCTTTTTCAGATATTGCTTTTGCAATTTTTTCTTCACCACGAAGTTTGTCCCTTCTGTGAATAATATATACCTTATTGCAATAGTTTGAGAGAAACATTGCATCTTCTAATGCTGTATTCCCACCACCTACTACTGCAACATCTCTGCCTCTAAAAAACATACCATCGCAAGTTGCACAATATGAAACACCTGAACCAATAAGTTCTTTTTCTTTATCAAGTTTTAATGATCTGTTTTTTGCACCTGTGGCAATAATTATAGCTTTTGTTTCGTAAGTTTCTTTATTTGTAATAACTTCTTTCAAAACTCCATTATTTTTAATTTCCACAGCTTTTTCATACTTAATTTCGGCACCAAGACTTTTTGCCTGATTAAAAAGATTTGTGGCAAACTCAAAACCTGATGTCTTAATTATTCCCGGATAATTCTCAACTTCAGGAGTGTTCACAATCTGACCACCATAATTCTTCTCTTCCAAAAGCAAAACCTTCTTGCCTGAACGCACACCGTAAATCGCCGCTGACATTCCGGCTGTACCTGCTCCTATAATTACAATATCGTACATAAGTCTAATGTAATCCTTCCTTATTAAATCGTTATCAAATTATTTTAATAAATCTAAAATTTCATCCTTTGTGCAGGCACCAATAGTCTTGTTTGCTATCTCACCATTTTCAAAAACAATTAATGTTGGAATAGACATAATATTATACTGAATAGAAATTTCAGGTTCCTTGTCTACATCAACCTTGCAAACCTTAACATCAGTTAATTCCTCTCCTAACTCTTCAATAATAGGAGAAACCATCTGACATGGTCCACACCAAGTTGCCCAAAAATCAACCAAAACTTTTTTATCAGATTTTAAAACTTCGCTTTCAAAGTTTTCTTTTGTTAAATGTAATACTGCCATAAAATGACCTCCTTTCAAATCATGCCTTTCTCCTTGCGGAAAAACTTTTGTTGCAAACACGTTGATTCATCTCATTTTGCTCCGTCGTCTATTGCAAAGCGAAAACCTAAACTCGCCTACGGCTCAAACAGTAGGTTTATCGCTTTACACTATGCTCGCAAAATTTCGAGAATCCGCCTATTGTTTGCGTCCAAAAGTTTTTCTGCAAGATCTGAAAAGACATACCTTTTGTACCAATAATAGTATACCCTTTTTTCTCTACTTAACCAATAGGATTTTAACTCTTTTTTTGCACTATTGTATTTCACTCCACGGCTGAAAATTCTAATAGAAAGTGCTCTGAAGCCGTCGGTCCTTAGAAGGTAGGGTAGCGAAGCTGCCATAGCTTCTTAGTACCGCTACGAGCTGAAGGCAGCGGGAGCGTGCTTTCGTTAGAATTTTCAGCCGAGGGGTGGGAAATTCAACTCTGCCAATAGCCCTTAGTACCGCTACGAGCTGAAGGCAGCGGGAGCGTGCTTTCGTTAGAATTTTCAGCCGTGGGGTGGGAAGTACAACTCTGCCAAAAACCTAAATTTCCTTCACTATTTGGATTATCAGTGTCGGCACAAACGCAAGCCCCAGTATTTCCAATATGTTTACTGCCGTAAAGTCTGCTATTTCAAATAACCCGTGTAATTGTGGTACAAACAATACTATTGATATGAATGCTATTCCTGCCACAAATGCCATTATTTGATATGGATTTGTTTTCAGTTTTAATTTTCTTATGCTTTCTTTTCCTCTGCAGTTAAATCCGTGGAATAGTCTGGCTATAGTTAGTGTTGCAAATGCCATTGTGGTAGCAAGGGCTGTATTTGTTTTCAATCCAATGTAGTATGCTGACATTGTTGCTATTCCTATCAGTGCTCCCTGCAACATTATTTTTATTATAAAGTATTTTGTTAGGATTCCTTCTTTTGGATTACGTGGTTTTTCTTTTAATAACGAATCATCTGAAGGCTCCATTCCTATTGCTATTGCCGGAAGTGAGTCTGTTAGAAGATTTATAAACAAAAGGTGTATTGCTGTAAATGGCATTGACAGTCCTACAATTGATGCATATAAAACACACAATATTCCTGCCATATTTCCTGATAATAAAAACATTATGGCATTTTTTATGTTTCTATATACATTTCTTCCGTTTGCCACTGCTTTTATTATTGTTGCAAAATTATCATCTGCTAATATCATTGATGAGGCGTCTTTTGAAACTTCCGTTCCGGTTATACCCATTGCCACACCTATGTCTGCTTTCTTTAGTGCCGGTGCATCGTTTACGCCGTCTCCCGTCATTGAAACTACATTGCCGTGTTTCTGCCAGGCTTCAACTATTCGTATTTTATTTTCAGGAGAGACTCTGGCATAAACTGATATTCTATTAATTTTTTCATATAATTCCTCATTTGACATTTCATCAAGTTCCAAACCTGTTACTGCCAAATCTCCATCATTATAAATTCCTATTTTCTTTGCTATTGCTATGGCTGTGATTTTGTGGTCGCCTGTTATCATAACTGTTTTTATACCTGCTTCTTTTGCCTTTTGTACAGCTTCAACTGACTCCTCTCTTGGTGGATCAATCATCGCAATTAAGCCTAAGAAAATAAAATCTTTCTCTTTTTCAATTGTTAAATCCTCATCTGCTTCTTTGTAAGCAAAAGAAAGAACTCTTAATCCCTGATTTGAAAATTTCTCATTAACTTTTAAGATTTCTTCTATGTCGCTTTGAGAAATTTCTCTAACCTGATTGTTTTTTCTTATTTTTATGCATCTATTAAGCAAAACATCCAAAGCACCTTTTGTAAGAACTGTTTCCTTGTCGTGTAATTTACATTTTACACTCATTAATTTTCTATCTGAGTCAAAAGGTATCTCCTGCAATCTTGGAATTGCTCTTCTTACATCTTCTTCATTTAACATTTTTTCGTTAAAATCATTATTTTCAACTGTACTATCTTCAAATTTCTTACATCCACCATTTTCAATTCTAAAATTTTCGACTTTTATATTTCTGAACATTTCAAGTAAAGCATATTCTGTAGGATCACCTATTCCTTTTCCATCCACTATTGATGAATCATTACTTAATATTGCATTATATACAAGGTCTCTGTGTAATTGATTTTTCAAATCAAGCTGGTTAGGACTTATAATATCTCCGTCCACATAAACCTTTTCAACTGTCATTTTGTTCTGTGTTAATGTACCTGTTTTATCCGAGCAAATAACAGATACACAGCCCAGACTTTCAACTGCTTTCAGGTCCTTTATTATGGCATTTTCAGAAGCCATCCTACCTGTTCCTATAGCCTGCACTATTGTTACTATTGAGCCTAATGCCTCCGGTATTGCAGCAACTGCAAGTGCCACTGCAAACATTAATGAATCTATAAGGCTAACATTTCTAATTAAGCATAAAACAAAAACTACCGCAGAAATAATCATAATTCCAATTGCCAGTCTTCCGCTAAACTGATCAAGGCTTTTTTGAAGTGGTGTTTTTCTTTCTTTAGCTTTATTCATTAAGCCGGCTATTTTTCCTATTTCTGTATTCATTCCTGTTTCCGTAACAAGAACTTCCGCCCTGCCATAAACTACAAGACTTCCTGAATAAACCATGTTAACTCTGTCTGCCAGTGGAATATCACCTTCTAATGCTTTGTCTGTTTTCTCCACATTTGTTGATTCCCCTGTAAGTGAGCTTTCATTAACCTGCAAAGAATAATTATTGATTATTCTTCCATCTGCAACTATTAAATCTCCTGCTTCCAACACTAAAATGTCACCCGGCACAACTTCCTTAGAAGGTATTTGAATTTTAATTCCATTTCTCATTATCTTTGCACTTGGAGAAGATAGTTGTTTAAGACTTTCTAAAGACTTCTCAGCTTTAATATGCTGTACTGTTCCAAGAATGCTATTCATTATAAGCACTGCAATTATTACAATTGTACTTTCAGGGTTTTCAGAAAATGCAGATATAACAGCCGCAATAATAAGAATAATAACAAGTAAATCACAGAACTGGCTTAAAAATACCTGTAGCACACTTTTCTTCTTTGCTTCCTCTAATAAGTTTTCTCCAACCTTTTCTCTTATTTGTAAAACCTGCTCATCGCTTAATCCTTTCTCTGTAACGTTCATTTTTTTCATAAGTTCGTTAGAATCAACTTTCCAACTTTCAATCATTTTGGCACCTCCATTTTTCATTTTGAACCTATTTTTTCTTTGGTGCTATTTTTACACAATTTTTAATATCGTATAATTATCTCAAATGCTTTTCACTTTTTTGATAAGCAAAAAAAGAACGAGACTTTTTTCGCACCAAAATAATGCGATAAAAGTCTCGTTCCTATTTCAATATACTTCCCGGTTGTTAAACGTGATGACGAAAAGTATAACAACTGCTTAAGTTGTGAACTACTCCCTAATATCTTTTGATTATGCTAACATATTGTATTCTACATTTCAACCCTTTATTTCTGATTTTTTACTGATTATCTTCTATTTCTGAATCCTTAGCATTTTCTTTACTCTCTAAGTATTCTGAAGTTTCATCAGGAATTTCATCTAAGTCACTTCCTACATCAATTTCCTTTGGTTGTTTTCTGTAGAGAATGTCATACATTACAGGAACTATGAACAATGTCATAAGTGTTGCATATAGAAGACCGAAGGCTACAACTATTGCCATACTCTTCTGCATTGCATTTCCTGCATCCTGTGAAAATACCATAACACTCATTGAAAGAATTGTTGTTAATGCTGTCATAAGAATTGGACGCATTCTTGTTTTTCCTGTTACAATAAGTGCTGTTCTCTTATCAAGTCCCTGGATACGAAGCTTATTAGTGTAGTCAACGAATACAATACCGTTGTTTACTACAGTTCCCATAAGAATCATAAATCCCATTAATGCCATGGCTGAAATAGTCTGGCCAAAGATTATTAATCCTATCATTCCTCCTGTAAATGCCAAAGGAATTGTAAAGAATATAATAAACGGTGACAATAAGCTTTGGAACTGTGCAACCATAATAAGGTAAACTAAAATAGCTCCTAAAAGTATAGCCTGTAGCATCTGCCAAATCATATCCATAACCTGATCTGATTCACCTCCGATTTCAATTGTGTAACCGTCAGGTATATTGTATTCATTTATTTTCTTTTCAAGTTCTCTGGACATTAATGTAGCATTATATCCATCCTCAACTTCTGCAGTTACTGATAAATACTGTGTAAGATTTTTTCTCTTGATTGTATTTACACTGTCTTCAATATTCATAGTTGCAAAATCAGATAACTTGTAATTCTTCTTTACTTCTTTTCCGGTATCATCATAAGTTGTTGCTGTAATCTTTGACTTCATAAGATTTTCGTAGGTAAGCTTATCTGTTTCATCAACTACTTTTACTGCCACATCATCATCGCCTACATTAAGTGTTATGGAATCTTTGTCAGTTGTTGTACGTGCTACAAGTTGCTGATATATCTGTGCAACTGTAAGTCCCTTGGCTGCTGCCCTGTTCTTGTCAATCTGAAGATGTATCTGCTTATCCTTCTCGTCAATACCGTTAGTAACTTCTTTTGCTCCCTTAATGCTCTTAACCATATCCATTACGTCTTCACTAATGGAAATTAATTTATCCTGGTCTTTTCCATAAATATTTACTGCAAGACCACCTGATAGCATACTTGACATATCCCCCATTGCAGAAGAACTTACCTTAAATTCCTTGCACTTTATGTCTTTAGTATTAGTTTCAATCTCTTTTATAATCTTTCTAAACTGCTTAGTTGTTTTAATACTATCATCTGTTAAAACACTGAATGTGAAGTTTGTGTAGTTATTAGATGAACTTCCCATGGACATTACTGCCGCCCCTGTGTTTCCATCCATTGCACCTACTTTTGATACTCCGTCTACTTTTTGGATTTTTTCCATAACCTGACTTGCAGTATCATAAGCTGTATCTTTATCAATTGTCTTGTCAAAAGTTAATGTTGCGGAAATCTGATTACTTTCCATATCATCCATTAATACAAGTCCTGTACTAAACACTTTTGCAACACAGATTGCCAACAATACAATTGAAATTCCAATCGGCACTATCTTGTGATTTAAGCAAAATTCCAATGCCACTTCATACTTCTCTTTAACCTTGTCAAAGAATCTGTGATTCTGCTCCTTGGTCTTTCTAAGTAATACAGATGAAATTGTCGGTACAACTGTAAGTGCTACTATTAATGATGCAATAAGTGCATATGAGATAGTAAATGCAAAAGGTATCATTAACTGGCTAACTGTTCCTGATGTATAAACCATTGGAAGGAATACACAGATTGTTGTAAGCGTTGATGCAATAATTGCTCCTGCAACCTGTTTCGCTCCCTGAACTGCTGCTCTAGGTGCTGAAATTCCCCTGTTTCTAAGTCTATAAACATTCTCTATAACAACAATGGAGTTATCTACCAACATACCTATGCCAAGACAAAGTCCTGCCAATGACATTACATTTAATGTTATATTTGTAAAATACATTATGATAATTGCAAAAAGTACACTAAAAGGAATACTGAAAGCAACTACCAATGTAGGCTTAACATCTTTTAAGAATAATGCAAGAACTATAATTGCAAGAATTGCTCCCAAAAGAATACTTGATAAAATACTCTTAACTATAATGTCTATGTATTCACCCTGATCCATTAATGGAGTAATTGTAAGTCCATCATGCTGTTTTTCTAACTCTTTAAATGAGCTTTTCAAATTAGTTGAAACAGTACTTGTGCTTGCTGTACTTGCCTTAAATGCTGATAACAATAAAGCGTCCTCACCATTTAACTTAGCATATGACTCGCCTTCATTATCAATTGTAACAATGTCTGCAACATCACTTAATTTGATTTTTCCAATGCCTTTTACCCTTGTAAGAACCATCTTTTTAAGCTGTTTTGCATTGGTATAATTTTCACCTACTTTTACAAGCCACTGATCGTCTTTCTTATCATCAATATAACCTGCAGGCATCGAGAAATTCTGTGCAGTAATTAACTGTGATAATGTATCAAGTGTTAAAAGTGAATCAATATTTGAATTTTCAATTGCTGCCTTTCTTGAATTTTCTAAATCCTGTTCTGATTTTTCAAGTTCTTCTTTTGCAGAATCAATCTTTGACTTTCCTGCTTCCATCTGGGCATCACCTGAGCCAAATCCTGCTGCAGCTTCAAGACTTCCTTCCTGAACACTAACATAATTCTTGTCAATGTCCTTCATCTTACTATTGATAGTCTCTACCATCTTTTCTGCTGCTAAAATTTTAGTTTTAAGATTGGCAAGTTCTGTATCAATCTGAGGTATTCTAACTTCAACAATGTTGTAAATCTGTTTTAAGTTATCCAATGTAATAAGTTCAGCTTTATCTTTCTGTCCCATATTTGTAAGCCATTTCTTAAAGCCTTCCAATTCATCAGGATTATCAATTGCATCCTTAACGCTTTTTGGAATTGTAACATTCATAGTCTTTGCCACACTTCCATATTGCTTGTTAAGATTGGCAAGTGTGTTGTTAATCTCTTTATAATTCTTTTCTATTTTGTTATCTTCATATATTTTCTTTTCGGCTTCTAATGCACTCTGACTTGCTTTCATACTGTTAAGAGATGATTCATATGCAATCTTTGTTGCCTTTGCATCTGTTAACTTAGAATCGGCCTCAGCAAGCTGTTTGTTAGTGCTTGACTGTTTATCTTTTAAAGCTTTCTTCTGGTCAGCAAGTTCACTTTCTGCCTTATTTAATTTAGACTTGGCAGAACTAATCTTCTTGTCTGCATCTGCTAATTTGCTGTTAGTCTTTTCAAGAATCTTGTTATTAATCTTGTCTATTTTATTCTGATTAAGTCTTACTTCAACTGTATCCTCAACTCCACCAACTACTGAAACACTGGCAACTCCGTCCTGTCTTTCAATATATGGTTCTACAACCTCTTTTGAAAATGTAGTAAGGACTTTAATATTCTTTCCGTCGTAATTTACGCTGGCATACATTGTTGCCATCATATCCATACTTAATTCCATGGTGTTAGGTTTTCCACATCCGTCAGGAAAATCTACACTGTCAAGTGCATTTGATACTTTTACAAGAGCTGAATCCATATCTGTATCGTCTGCAAATTCAAGCATTACAATACCATAATTCTCTGATGATGTACTTGTTACATTCTTTACGCCACTAATTACACCAAGAGCATTTTCCATTGGCTTAGTTACATCTGTTTCTACTTTTTCAGGTGACGCACCGGGTTCTGTTGTAACAACAATCAAATATGGTACTTCCATATCCGGCAAAAGGTCTGTCTGCATTTTGCTTAAGCTGACTCCACCTATTATTAAAACTACGATTACAGCCACTAATACGAAAAATGGCTTTTTAACACAAAACTTACTCATTTGTCTTATCCTTTTCTGTCTTTAACTTGCAACACACTACTGACCTAATTATTTTAGTGATTACATATTATGATAATTTATTCTAATTGTAAACATTTAATGAACAACCTAATTAATAATCTAATTTATATTTCTTATTTTTTCCTGCAATATTCTTCCAACTGTATCTGAAAACTGATGAATGGTCTCAATTTTCACAAAATCTTTTCCAAAAATTTCTTTGGCTGCAATTGTCCCCCTCTCACTTCCCATAAAAATTCCTATAACCTGAATGTTATTACTTTTTAGATTATGAATTTCCTTTTCCGTGTCCTTTATTGCCAATTCATCTGTGTATTCATTGTTCTTGTAAAAAGCACCTTCCATTGCACTTTGGTCATCCTGGGGGCTTGCGTCCGTAAGAACTACAAGTATTCTTTTTCCCTTAGGTGAATGTTCCATTAAATGACCTGCTCCCTTTAAAGCCAAACCATCTCTGTTATTTCCTGCGGCAACATACTTAAATATTTCCTTGCCTGCTTTCTGTTCACTATAATCTTTGAAAATTCTTAGCACAGTATAGCCTCTAATACTACAATAAGAATATATCTGACAAGGTATATTGCATCTTTCAAGACTTTTTGCAAGAACGTAAACCTGTGCGGCAATAAATTCCTGACTATTCTTTCTTGATGATGAACCGTCAATCATTATATCAACGGAAAAACCTGACTTATCCTCTTGCTCTTTTTTCTCAAAAACTCTTGGATTATCAACATACAATGCCTGCCAAATTTTGCCACCGTTAATCTTTCCGTGATTAGACATTGAAGGAAAAATCTCTCTTTCGCTGTCTAAAGTTATCCTTAACTTTTCTGAAAGTCTATTAATGCTATTCTTATATACAGGTCTGTTTTTTTCAAAATATTCTTTGTTCTTTTCGTACTGATTCTTGCATTCTCTTCTAAATTCCAAAATTTCTTTTATTTCTTTTTTAGGTAATTCTCTGCTTTGTTCTTTTAAATTATATTTTTCGCCCTTTGTAAACAAGAGATGGCTTTCTTTGTGCTTTCCTGTACATAATTTTTCTTCAATTCTTTGATTTTCAAAATCATTATACATATTTTTACCAAAAGTTGCCTGAACATATTCCAAGGCATATTTAGGATTTCCATTTAATGAAAACTGTAAAAGATAGCTTTTCCCTTTTTTCAGAACTCCTGTTTTTCCTTCGTTAAAGCCGGTTGGGTCATCGTACTTCTTTGTTCTTACATATGTGGCACTTACTTTTCCAACTGACCGAAATGGTGACAACACTTTTTGAAGAAAATATACTCCTTCCTTATTTTTCTTTAGTGACGGTGTATAAGAGAATTTCTCAGACAATATCTTTTTAGTTTTACCTATTATCTGCTCTGTTGTCATATCGTTTGAAAAATCAAACTCACTTAACAACTCTTCCTCTTCAGCCGACAAATTGGATTCTTTTCCTAAAATCTGTCTGCAATAACCGTATCTTATTTTTTCAATTAGTGAATTATCAGTATATTTCTTAAATCGCCTAACAGTTTCCTTTGCATATTCAACACGCAAATCTGTTAATGCCATACGATAGTCTTTTTCTTTATTAAACAGTACCTTTTCAAGTCCAATCCAAAATAACCCCTCAAAAAGCTCCTTGTCCTTTCCACCAAGCATATTGAAAAATTCTTCTAATTGAGAGCCATCGTACCATTTATAGCTTAACCCAATTATGATATTTAAATATGTATCCGCCTTGCCATCAGGTGAAAAAGCCAAATATAACGGATTAAGTTCATAATCTTCTGCCGATGCCCATATGAAGTTTTTTGCACGTTTTATTTCTCTTATATCTGCTTCCATTTTTGTTCAAATCTTCTCTCTAAGTAAACTTTCTTTAATAAACTTATTTTTTTAATAAATCTACTTTTAAATAGATTTCAGTTAATTATTCTTTTAATAAATTTTTTTATAATTTACTTTTTAAACAAATCCTCTGTTTTAATCTTCTTTGAAATTCTTGCCCCTATAGTGTCCTTTATAAGTGTCTGTTCGTACATATCAAAAGACTTATTAGTTATTCCCATATCAAGTGCTGTATGAACTTCAAGTCCTTTTTCCATTAATGCTATGGAATCAAGCAATCCTCTAATATCCAATGCCTTAGATGATATCTCTGAATTTTCACACTTCTTCTGTAAATCAAGAAAAACATTGGCAAATTCTTCTGCCGCCTGCTCACTTATAGTTTCAAATTTGTCCTGTATAAGTTTTATAAGATTATCTTTAGAAATCATTGGCATTTTTATAACTGCAAATCTTGAAACCAACGCTTCATTTAATTCTTTTGTTCCTGAATATCCATAGTTCATAGTTGCAATAAACCTTGTTGCCGGATGCAAATCTATTCTGTCATACCCTGGAACATCAATAGTTCTTCTAAAATCAAGAGTTGCATGTAGTACCGCCATTGCTTCACTTTTCGCCATATTTATTTCATCAAGAATGGCAAAACCGCCTGACTTAGCTGCACTGTAAACAGGTCCCGGTCTGAAAGTTACCTCTCCATTTCTAAAAGTATCCATACCTATTAAAGACGCTGCATCCATATTTACGTGAAAAGAAATATCCCACTTAGGTCTTCCAAAAGCTGCTGCCAGATTTTCCGCAAAAATATTTTTTCCTGTAGCCTTATGCCCCACAAGCAAAATATTCTCCCCGCAAAGTAATGCCGTAACCGCCTGATTCCAAATTTCATCTCCGTAATAAAGATTATCTGGCTTAGG
>ERZ824522.1534-NODE-1534-length-14501-cov-3.530943_pt1 | contig 14501 bp, 17 predicted proteins | sample MGYA00519935_ERZ824522 | MGnify/ENA primary metagenome ERZ824522 (study PRJEB31778, sample SAMEA3449160) | human gut metagenome | biome: human gut; feature: human-associated habitat; material: faeces | place: United Kingdom | collected 2010/2012 ...
GAGGGTAACAGTTTTTGAGTTGCCCAGACTGATAAGTGGATGGCGACATCCCGGCGTAAGCCAATAGCTTGTCCGGAGAATCGAAACGGGTGAAGTCACCAACTTCAGCAAGAATCATGGCTGCCATACGAAAGCCCAACCCTGGGATAGTGGTAATGGGGGAATTAAGCTCATCCATAATGGCTTGAATCTGCTCTTCAATTTCAGCAATTTCGTTGTCCAGTTCGCGGATGTGCCGGATAGTGTGCTGCAATTCCAGGGACTTAGCAGGCATCGGGAAACCAATAGAGTTTCTAGCGGCACCTCGGATTTCAAGAGCCATGTCCCGTTTGTAGCGGCCTTTAGAGGTGGTTTCGAGTAATGCTTTCAGCCTCGTTAAATGGGCCGCGGCAATCTGTTTGGCGCCGGGAAACTCCTCCAGAAGTGCGTAAACAGAGACCATGTGAAGTGTAGGAACCAGCTTTTCCAACTCTGGAAACAGGATGCAGACCAGTCGAGCGATAGAGCTTTTCAGCTTGGCGCGCTCTTTCACCTTGTCAAAACGGTATCTGGTCAGTGACTTTAGTTCCTCGTTGTGGTATGCTGTATCCGTGTAGGGTTTGAGGCCCACATCGGATAACAGCATAGAAGCAATCGTTCGTGCATCCACCCGGTCGGTTTTAGTCTTTCGCAGACTGAGACTCTTACGGTAAAGGTTTGTGCGCAAGGGATTCAAGACATAGGTGGTCAGACCGTTGTCAAGAAGAAACCCGAGCAGATTGTAGCTGTAATGTCCGGTCGCCTCAAGCCCTACTTTTATTTTGTCCTGTGCATGGGTGTAATCCTGGATTCGTTGCAGCAGAAAGCGGAACCCGTCCATGTTGTTGGGGATGGTAAACACATCCGCCAAGACTTCATCCTCGGAGCTGACGATGAAGCAATCGTGCTTATCTTTCGAGACGTCGATGCCAACAGAAACTACCATAACAAATACCTCCAACGAAAATGTGATGCTGCATCCACAGTGCGCCTTACTTTTGTAGCCTTGTTCCACATAAACCGTCCGGCGGTATTTAACTGATTAACAAAATTGTAAGGGGCTGTGGTTGGAACCTTTCCAGAACCATCTCGTGGTAGGAGAAAACAACCAATCCACAGCATCCCTTACAGTGTAGCACAGCCCTTGGAGAGGGGCTCTAATAACTACTACTCTATAATACAAGGAGAATAATGGGGCTACATACAAATAGCGTTCAAGTGGCTCGGGCAGCCCCCCCAAGGAAAAGCGCCTAGGCATGCTATATGCCAAGCGCAAAAGCACCTTCCCCGATAGAAACGCTCGCCCCCGATGGTGTTCCATCGGGGGCGGGCGTTTCTATCCATGTACTATTTTTCCGCCAGTCCCTGCTCCCGCAGCACCGCGTTTATCTGCTCCATGGCCGCGTCGTCCACACCCTCGAGGGCGCGGATTTCCCGGGCGCTGAAGCGGCTCAGCCAACTGAGCGCCGGCAGCTTAAGCGCCTCGATCGCCCGCCGGGCGGGGAGCGCCAGCCTGTCCAGCAGCACGCCGATAGGTGCCATGTCCGCCGGCGCCTTGGGCGGGAAGGTGCTGTCAAAGGCCTTCACTGCGGCCTCGTCTATCTCAAAATCCGGCGATTCCCGGTAAACGCCGGCGATCCCGTCCAGCGCCCCCGGATACAGCGGCAGCGCCATAAAAGCGTCATAGGCGTCCCTCTGCCCGGTGACAATGCCGAACTCACTGGCAGGCCGGAACCCTACCCGACAATAGTAATCTGGGTGGCCGAAAATCACAATACCCCGAAAGCCCAGCTCCCGGGCCCGATCGATGGTGGCCCGCATCAGCGCCGTGCCTATCCCCCGCTTCCAATACGCGGGCAGGACGCTCAGCGGTCCGAAGGTCAGCACCTCGTTCTCCCGGCCCGTCGCGTCGGTCACCCGGGCCTTGGTGTACAGGATATGCCCCACGATCCGGCCGTCGCTCTCGGCCACCATGTCCAGTGCGGGCACAAAGTCCCGGCTGTCCCGCAGCTTGTGCACCAGGTAATGCTCGTCGCAGGTGGGGTGAAACACCCCCCAGAACGCCTCCCGGGTCAGCGCCTCCACCTCCCGATAATCCTCCGGTTTCTCCGGCCGTATGGTCAGCTTCATGGTTTGTCTTTCCCCTTTCACTCATACCCTTTTCAAATAAAACGAAAAGCCGCAGGGAGCAGCCCTTCCCGTCGGCTGCACCCTGCGGAACCGAATTGTCGTTAAGCATCCGCGATTTCCCGCGGGCTGTCAAGGCTTCTGTTCGATGCGCTTGAAGCCCTCGCCCAGCACCTCCTCGGTGGAGACCACGATGAGAAAGGCATCGGGATCGCAGTCCTGCACCAGGGTGCGCAGCTGGTACATCTCCGAGCGGCGCACGGCGCAGAGCAGCACCCGCTTGTCCTCCCCGGTATAGGCCCCGGTGGCGTTGAGCAGGGTCACTCCCCGCCCCATCTCCTCCAGGATCTTCCGGCAGAGCAGCTCCTCCTTGCGGGACATGACCAGTAGCATCCGGCCTGTATCTCCGCCGTAGACGATGGCGTCCATAATGCTGGTGGATACGAAAATCAGCACCATGGCGTACAGCGCGCTTTCCAGCTGCTTGTACACCAGCGCCGACACCGCAACCACCACCGCGTCCACCAGCAGGATCAGCCGGCCGATGGGAATATGGCGCAGGCGGCGCTCCAGCAGGCGGGCCACCACCTCGCTGCCCCCTGTGGTCGCCCCCCGCAGATAGATGAGGCCTAAGCCCGCCCCGGCCAGCACCCCGCCGAACAGCGCCACCAGAATTTTGTCCCCCCGGAAAGGGGGCAAAAACCGGGCGGTGCCGTCGATAATCGTGGAAGACAGCACGGTGACAATCAGGGTGCGCACGGTGAACGCCGCCCCGCACTTGTACCAGGCGGCCATCAGCAGCGGCAGGTTGATGACCAGAATCATGGTGCCGATGGGCAGGTGAAAGGCATAATTGAGCAGGGTCGCCACGCCGGTGACGCCGCCGGGGGCGATTTGGTTGGGCGCGGTGAAGATGTTCACCGACAGGGCGTACAAAATGCTGCCCAGCAGGTAAAACCCGCCGTCCAGCGCCGCCCTCCCCGCCTTACTATGAGAAGGATTTCCCCGTTTGTTTTTGCTCATCCCACAGCCCGCCTTTCTGCAGGATTAGCATAACCCTTCCGGCCCCGTTCTATCCCTGAAGCGGCGGATTCTCCCTTTCCCCGGCGCAAAACGCCGCCTCGAACAGCTCCCGGATCCGGTCGGTCTCCCCACGGAGATATAGGTAGCCGAACAACGCCTCCAGGCCGGTGGCCCGGTGATAATCACCGCCGCTGCGGGCGGTGTGGGCGTTGCGTCCCCGGCGGAAAACCGCTGCCTCCTCCTCGGTCAGCCGGGGAAGAATGGCATCCATGGCCGCGGCCTGGGCCTCGGCGCGCACCATGGCCACCGCCTGCTTATGCAGCTCATTGACCGGGCGGTTGGCCTGGCAGACCAGCCGCTCCCGCACCATCAGCTCATACACGCCGTCCCCCACGAACGCCAGGGCCAGCGGGCTCAGGTTCCGGGGCTCCACATCCTCCGGCAGCAGCCGTCCCATAACCCGTCCTCCTTTTAAAACACAAAATCGAATTCAAAATCGTACAGGCTGACGGTATCCCCCTCGGCCACCCCCGCCTTCACCAGCGCGTCGATGACGCCGGCGGACTGGAGCACCCGCTGGAAATACTGCAGGCTCTCATAATCGTCGAAATTGATGCCCTGCATCAGGCGAAGCAGCCACTCCCCTTCCACAAAGAACACGCCGTCATGGCAGGTGACCGTCACCTCCCGGCCGGACAGGGCGTCCGCGTCGGGCAGGGGCTCGGGCTCCGGCTCATAGGCCCGGATGGGCGGCAGCTCAGCCAGCATCCGGGCGCAGCAATCCACTACCTCTTTGGTGCCGTGGGCGATGGCCGCCATCATGGGGAAATAGGCGCAGCCTCTCTCTTCCATGGCCTTGGCGAAGGCCTCCAGCTGCTCGTCGGTGGCCAAATCGCACTTGTTGCCCGCCACGATCATGGGCCGGGCGGCCAGCTCGGGGTTGAAAGCCTGCAGCTCCCGGTTGATAATGTCGAAATCCTCCAGGGGATCCCGGCCTTCGCTTCCCGCCACATCTACCACGTGGATGAGCATCCGGCACCGTTCCACGTGCCGCAGGAACTCATGGCCCAGGCCCACGCCCTCGCTGGCCCCCTCGATAACGCCGGGGATGTCGGCCATGACGAAGGACACGCCTTCCGCCACCCGAACCACGCCCAGCACCGGGGTGATGGTGGTGAAGGGATAGTTGGCGATTTCCGGCTTGGCCTCGCTGACGACGGAAATCAGGGTGGATTTTCCCACGTTGGGGAAGCCCACCAGCCCCACGTCGGCCAGCAGCTTCAGTTCCAGGCGGACGGTTTTCTCCTCCCCCGGCACGCCGGGCTTGGCGAAGCGGGGCACCTGGCGGGTGGCGGTAGCAAAATGGCTGTTGCCCCAGCCGCCCCGGCCGCCCTTGGCCGCCACAAAGGGCTCGTCCCCCGACATGTCGGCCATCAGCCGACCGGTTTCGTCGTCATAAATCAGGGTGCCCCGGGGCACCGGGATGACGCAGTCGGCCCCCGATTTTCCAAAGCAGCGCTTGGCCCCGCCCGGCTGGCCCGCCTCGGCGGCAAACTTCCGCTTATACCGAAAGTCCACTAGCGTGCCGGTTCCGTCCTGGGGGACGAAGACCACGCTGCCGCCGCGGCCGCCGTCGCCGCCGTCGGGGCCGCCGGCCGCCACGTATTTCTCCCGGTGGAAGGAAACCGCTCCGTTCCCCCCGTTTCCCGCCTTGATGCGTATGGTCGCTTTATCCACGAACATGGATTTTCCCGCCTTTCAGCGCCGATTTTTTCACATTTCTCCGCATTTTAGTGAACAAAACCGCTCGGATTCCCGCACGGGACCGCACAATTTCGCTCTTCTTAGCGTTTCTTAAAACCATAAAAAAATCCCCGCCGGATGCGGCAGGGATTTTCCAGTTCTTATTCTTCGGCCGCGTAGACGCTCACGCGCTTGCGATCCTTGCCGACCCGCTCGAACCGCACCACGCCGTCCGACAGGGCGAACAGGGTATCGTCCGAACCGATGCCCACGTTGTTGCCGGGATGGATGTGGGTGCCGCGCTGCCGCACCAGGATGTTGCCGGCCAGAACAAACTGCCCGTCCGCCCGCTTGACGCCGAGACGCTTGGACTCGGAATCGCGGCCATTTTTGGTGGAGCCGACGCCCTTTTTGTGAGCGAACAGCTGAATGTTTATCTTCAACATGATAATGCCCTTCCTTTCCTGATGAAGCGCCTAGCGCGCTTCTATCGTTTCAACCACTAACTGCCGGGGATATTGCTGCTGCAATTGCCCGAGGTGCAACCTCAGCCCCAGGAGAATATCCTGACAGCCGACCGGTTCCTCCACCGACACCCTGAGAAACCCGTCCCGCGCCTCGGTATCGGCCGGGCAGCGGCAGATTTCGGTGATGGTGTTGGCCGCCAGATAGGCGGCGGAGGAAATCGCCGCGCAGACCACGTCGGTCCCCGACACGCCCGCGCCGGCGTGGCCCCGCAGGGTAAAGCCGCACAGAAGGCCGTCCTTTCGGACGAAGGTGGCCCGCGTCATTATTCCGCGGCAGCTTCCGGTTCCGCTTTGGGGGCCTTGGGAGCTTTGGCGTTGATGACCTCAACCTGCACCTTGGTGTAGGGCTGGCGATGGCCCAGCGCGCGCTTGCAGCCCTTCTTGGGCTTATAGGTGAAGACGGCGATTTTCTTGCCCTTGCCGTTCTTGACGACCCGCGCTTCCACGGAGGCGCCCTTGACGTACGGCGCGCCGACTTTCAGTTCTTTGTCGTTATGCAGGGCGACGACCTTATCAAAGGTCACGGAGGATTCCTCGGCAGCATCCAGCTTTTCCACGAACAGAACGTCGCCGTTCTGCACTTTGTACTGCTTGCCGCCGGTTTCGATGATGGCGTACATGATGGGAGACCTGCTTTCCTTCAGTCTCGCTGTCCTCAGGCGGATCCCATTTGGGATCGCTTATAAAAGCCCGGCACATGCGGCAATGCTCATTGTATCATATTTGGAAGAGGTTGTCAACGTCTCTTTTTGTTTCTTTTCTCGTATAAATTGCAGTTGATTTTATGGCAAATCTGGCGTATAGTTAGACTAAGCGTTGGATAAAGAGAGAAATCTGCGGCTTTTTATCCCGACGCATCAGAACCGGACAGAGGCCGGATTTGAAAGGATGGGTAACACAGATGAACAGGAAAAAGGCAGCGGCTGGTTTTCTCGCGGCGCTGCTGGCGGTTTCGCTGACCGCTTGCAACAAGCCGGCCACGCCGCCGGCGTCCTCCGCGGCGGCCACAACGGAAGCGACAGCGCCGTCCACCACCATGGCGACCACGGAAAGCACCACGACCACCACCGAGACAGCGGCCGCCACGACCACCAAAAAGAAAACCACCACCAAGAAGCCCAAGCCGAAAACCACCGCCCCCAGAAAAACCGCCGCCCCCACCAAGGTGACGCTGCCCACCAACGCGCCCACCGGCAGCCCCACGCCACCGCCCACCACCACGCCCACAGAAAACCGGTTCGTGCTGTCCGCCCAGGGAAAGGCAGCCCTCGCTCGGTATCAGAAGGGCCAGGAGAAGTTTTTCGCGCTGGACAGCTACCACTACACCGGCCACATACAAATGGAAATGAACGTGGACGGACACGCCTTCATGATGGTGACTTCCTCTAATGAAATGTATAAAAACGGGTCTACTCATCAGTTATATGCCACGGATTTCAGCAGCGAGGCAGGCGACCAGTCTCAGCACAGCATTTACATCGACGGGACGTCCGTCTTTGAAAACACCGACGGGACTATCAAGACCTTCGCTTTTGATCCGGACGCCTTTGATTCCGCTTTTGACTACGCCAGCTTCTCGCCCTTGGAGGAAAGTAATATCCTCGGCTATTCTACAGAAGGCGGCGCGGACGTTTTCACATTTCAGCTTTCCGAAAAGGATACCCAGTATTTTGAAGAGCAATTCGGCTTAATTCGCAATCTGATCGTCACCATGAAGGTAAGCTATACGCCGGAAGGTTACGTGTCCACAGAAATCGACACGTTCTCGGCGGACATCGGCATAGTTGACGAAACGACCAACACCACCGGCTGGTACACCCTACGAATCGTCAACAAAACCATCTATGACAAGCCGGGGCAGCCGGTGACGGTGCCTAGGCCGGACTGGGTGCCTGCCGACGCGGACAACACCTGAAAAAAGCCCGGGCGTTTCCTCTAGGGGGAAACGCCCGGGCTTCTTGTTTCGCCTCTCGCTTATTCCCCGACGGGGCGGCGGGCGGCGGCTTTTTCCTCGAAGCGGGCAGTCTTGACGGTGCAGCGCTGGTGCGTGCCCTCCCCGACGGGGCCGGCCTCATCCCGGGCGGTGACGTGAAAGGTGAACCGGCGGCCATCGGTTTCCAGCAGGACGGCTTCCACCGTCACGGTCATCCCCAACGGGGTGGCGGCGGTGTGGACGATATCCAGGGCGGTGCCCACGGTGCCGATCCCCTCCTCGAGACAGGGCTGCACGAGATGCATACAGACCGCCTCCATCAGCGCGGCCAGGCAGGGGGTGGCGAACACGCGGGCGGTGCCGCTGCCCACCCGGCAAGCCAGCTGTTCCTCGGTGACCGTGCGGCTTTCCGCGCGGGTCATGCCCACCAGGGCTTTTTCTTCCATATAGAAGGACTCCTCTCGGTTTTGTTGGCGTTTTTTGAAAATCGTGGTATACTAATGACCATCTCGGATGTGCGGAGGGATGCCAGTTGACCGAAACAAACGGCCGGACGGGCCGGATATATTTCATGGACGAGGTGCGGGGCTTCGATCTGTTGCTGATGGTGGCTTTTCACGGGTTTTACACCGCGGGATACCTTTTCGGCTTCCGACCCGCGGCCTGGCTGTTTAACTTTTTTAACCCGGTGGAGCCGTTTTTCGCCGGGCTGTTCATCCTGATCTGCGGCATCTCCTGCCGCTTGTCCCACAGCAATTGGAAGCGGGGCGGGCTGCTGCTGGCGGTGGCCGCCGTGATGTCCGCGTTCCTCTTTGTGTTCATGCGGAAAGAAATGATTTGGTTCGGCATCCTGCACTTCCTGGCGGTGTCCATCCTGCTGTTCGCTCTGTGCCGGCCGCTGCTGGATAAAATTCCGCCGGCTTGGGGGGTGGCGGCCTGCGCCGTGCTGACCCTGATCACCTGGTGGGTTCCCGGCTACCGGGGGAGCCAGTTCGGCATTCCGGGGCTGCTGTCCTTCCCCATACCGGAGAGCGTGCAGGCCTGCGGGTGGCTGTATCCCCTGGGGCTGGGCCTGGGCGAGGGGGCCGATTATTTCCCGCTGCTGCCCTGGCTGTTCGTGTTCCTGGCGGGCAGCTTCCTGGGGCGGTGGGCCAAGGAGGGACGGTTCCCCCGGTTCATGTATGTCAGCCGGGCGCGGTGGCTGGCCTGGCTGGGGCGGCACACGCTGGTAATCTACGTAGCGCACCAGCCGGTGCTGTTTGGCCTGTGCTGGCTGATAGCGGCGATGGTGTAATGCCGGGGGGCCGTTTTACTCAAAAGAATCCGCGCCGAAAGCCGGTAAAGACTTTCGGCGCGGATTTTTGCGCTGTCCAGTCTTAGAAAGCTTCGTTTTCGTCTGCGTGAAACACCCGGATATATTGCAATAGAAGCTCCTTTTCCCCAGGGTGAAGATTCCGGAGGATAATCGCGGCGTCATTCTCCAGGCCTAAAAGATAGTCCAGAGAGCACCGTAAGATCTGCGCCAGTTTCCGGGCCGTGAGGATAGAAGGCATTTTATAATTGCTTTCATAGCCGGATATGGTCTGTTTGGAAACCCCGAGCCTTTTCGCAAGGGCCTCCTGCGTCATTCCCGCCAGTTTTCTTGTCATTTGCAGACGCGCGCCAAAGTCAAACGCCTCCTCGTCCACCTCAATCGCCATCCCATCACCGCCCCTGAAATTCAACCTTAAACATTCGGGTTCTTATTTCTTCTCCACAAGTAAACGAATCAACTCGTAAAGCGCCGCCTTTTCAGCGGCATTCAATTGACGATATACGGACATAAAACGCATTTCCTCATCGGAAATTTCTCTGCGTTTTTTTAACGTATAGGGTACATCCGTGTATCCTGCGACATAGTCCAGGGAAATGTCAAATAATTGGGCTATCTTTTTCAGCGTTTCCAAGTCCGGCAATCGGCTGGTGTTTTCATAGCCGCCCACCTTGGAGGGGCTTCATACACGTCCATCTTCGCCGCCTCCCGGACTGACACAAATGAAAAACAGGGGCCATCCGCCGGAGAAAACCAGCGGCGGCCCCTGACAGCTGCGTGATCAGATACGGGCGCGGCGGCCGAAGAGATGGGCGGCGGCACCGGAACGCTCCAGGGCGGCGTGGAGCAGCAGGCCGCAGACGGTGCAGGCCAGCAGCTGCCCGATCCCGACGGACAGCATATTGATCGCCAGCACCTGGGGCGTGAAAACCGGGGACACCAGAGTCAGCTCCAGGCCCACCACCACGGCGTTGATCACCACCGGAGGCAGGGACGCGAGCACCGGGACGCCTTTTACCCGGAGGTTCCGCAGCCGCCAGGTCAGCAGGGCGGCGGCCAGGGTGGCCAGGGGGCCGAACAACAAATCCCACGCGCCGGCGGGATTGGCCCCCATGCCCAGGCCCACCAGGTTGGAAACCAGGCAGCCCACGGCCAGGCCGGGGATGGCCGAAGGGGTGAAGACGGCCAGAATGGTCAGCATTTCGGAAATGCGGCATTGTCCAATGCCGAAGGACGGGGCGGGCAGCAGCAGGGTCAGCGCCGCGTACATGGCGGCGATCAGCCCCGCCTGCGCCAGGGTGCGCACAGGGGATTGGGTTTTCATGATACGACCTACTTTCCATAGTTTTGATTGGAGCCGGGGCTCCGGTCAGGATGGTTTCGAACTGACCTGCGGGGACAAAAAGCCGCGCCATAGGGCACTACACGGGGGTGGAACCCCCGCCTAAAAGCTCCTTCGGCGCTTTTTATCCCCTAATTAAGGAATAAAGCCAATGATTATTTTATATTGACGCGGTTAAAAAGTCAAGAAAGCGACCCGGGGCCTTATGGGGCTTTTTGATAAAGAAAGGCGTTGCCTTTCTTGCCTGTGCGTTGTATAACGCCTAGATTATACAATATGTTAATCAGCGTACCGGTTCCCTTCTGACTCAGGCGGGAGGCGCGTTTGACATCGGCGGTGGTGAAGGGCTCCGGGAGATCGGGGGGCAGCAGGCTGGCGTAATCCGCCTTCCCGCGCAGGACGGCCACGGGGCCCAGGGCGATGGGCATCCGCTCGGCCCGGTGGGATCCCTTCTTGCCGTCGGCGCTCCAGCCGTCGGTCAGCCGGTATTCCTCCATATCGAGGAGAGGCAGCACCACCGTCAGGCGGGGGTGACCCAGGAGGGCGCGGATATAAACAAGTTCTCGAGCGGCGTCCCAGAAGTGGCCGGTCTTGGGGGATCGGCGGGGCTTGGAGGTTTCACCGCTGGCGGGATCGACCCAGACGAGGGTTTTGTGCCAGGTCAAGGGGTGCACCACCGTCACCGGATAGGTTTCCAGCAGGCGTTCCAGCTTGGGGCGCAGGGCGGAAAAGCCACGGGTTTGGATTTCCGTCACCTGCTGACCGTCGAAGATGTCGGCCACGCAGCGCTCCAGGCGGATCTCGTGATGGCTGTCATCGGGATCCAGCCAGTATTTCATTACAGCGTGGAGGCTGCGTTCCCCAAGGGTGCCGATGCCCTGGCGCTGCCGCAGACCGGCCAGGCCGTTCAGCCGGGCCTCGTCGAACGCGGCGGGATCGAGATAGGGGGCGGTCATGGCTCCGGCACGAAGGACAGGCGGGCGTCGAAGCAGACGCCCCGGTCATGGGCGCCGGTGACGAAGGCCTCCCCTTCCCGCTCAGCCGCCGTCATATGCAGGGTCTCCCCTTCCACCGCCTCCTTGACAAAGGCGATGGAGAAGCCGGTGAGACGTTTGCCTTTCATGCCGCCGGGGAGATAATCGCAGAGGTAATTGGCGTAGATGGTGTTATTCAAATGGCCGTTCCAGTCCACCTCCGACCAGCGCACCACGTGGTCGCCGACGGGCTTCATATCGTCCGGCTGCTTCCACTTGACGGGGTCGGGGCAGTCGTTGCGACGTTCCGGCTGGGTGAGCAGGCCGTAGGGCTCGAAGGCGTCGGGGCGCAGCAGGCGGTGATCCCGCACATCCACCAGGGCGAAGGCGGTGACGCTTTCGATAAGCTTCTCCCCCGCCTTGTCCAGAAATTCATAGCAGCGGTAAAACTGGGCGCCGCGGGTGCCCCGGTGCCAGGTGCGCAGGGCCACCTCCTCGTTGAGGGCGGGCGCGCGATGGACAACGCTGTTGGTGCGGGTGAGCAGAAAGGCCATGCCCGCGTCGCAGAGCACTTGATACCCGAGGCCGCCCGTGCTCATATGCAGTTCCCCAATCTCCTGCTGGAGCCGCAGCTGCCCGGCGGGGGTCAGGCGTTGATCCTGCCCCGCGTCGAAGGTGGTGATTTTCACCGGCCAGGTGTAATCCCTGGCGATCGTCGCCTCTTCCATGAGGATTCTCCTTTATACTTTTAGTATATTTCCTGTTACGTATACATAAAGACAAAAATGCGGGCCACGTTTCATGGCCCGCAAGGGTTTAGCGGATGACGTCGACACCCATATAGGGGCGCAGCACCTCAGGGACGGTGACCGACCCGTCGGCGTTCTGGTAGTTCTCCAGAATAGCGGCCACGGTGCGGCCAACGGCCACGCCGGATCCATTGAGGGTATGCACCAGCTGGGCTTTATCGGCCTTGTCCCGCTTGAAGCGGATGGCGGCGCGGCGGGCCTGGTAGTCCTCGAAGTTGGAGCAGCTGGAAATTTCGACATACCGGCCGTAGGAGGGCATCCACACCTCGATGTCAAAGGTTTTGGCACTGGAGAAGCCCAGGTCGCCGGTGGACAGGGCCACCACCCGGTAGGGCAGGCCCAGCAGCTGCAGCACCCGTTCGGCGTCGTGGGTCAGCTTATCGAGTTCCTCATAGCTGGTGGCGGGATCGGCAAACTTGACGAGCTCCACCTTATTGAACTGATGCTGACGAATAAGGCCGCGGGTATCCCGGCCGGCGCTGCCCGCCTCGGCGCGGAAGCAGGCGGAATAGGCGCAGTATTGAATGGGCAGGCTGGCGCCGTCGAGAATTTCATCCCGATGCATATTGGTGACCGGCACCTCGGCGGTGGGAATGAGGAAATAGTCGGGATCGGTCAGCTTGAAGGCGTCCTCCTCGAACTTGGGAAGCTGGCCGGTGCCGGTCATGGAAGCCCGGTTGACCATAAAGGGCGGCAGAATTTCGGTATAGCCGTTTTCGGTATGGGTGTTGAGGAAGAAGTTGATGATGGAACGTTCCAGCCGGGCGCCCAGGCCCTTATAAACATGGAAACGCTTGCCGGTGATTTTGGCCGCGACCTCCGGGTCGAAGAGCTCCAGGCGTTTGCCGATGTCCCAGTGGGCTTCCGGCTCAAAATCAAAGGCGCGGGGCTCACCCCAGCGGCGCTGTTCCACGTTTTCGGTATCGTCCTTCCCCACCGGCACGCTGGCATGGGGGATGTTGGGGATGGACAGCAGGATATTCCGCTGCTCAGTTTCCAGATCCGCGGCGCGGGCGGACAGCTCCTTGCCCTCCTCGGCCAGGCGTTTCATTTCGTCCATGATGGCGGACGCGTCGCCGCCTTCTTTTTTCAGGCGGGCGATGTCCTTGCTCGCGGCGTTCTGCCGGGCCTTGACCCCGTCGGCCTTAGCGGACAGCTCCCGCCGCTCGGCGTCGATGGCGATGACCCGATCCACCTGCGCGTCCATATCCTTATTGCGGGTTTTCATGGCCTGTTTGACCAGGTCGGGGTTGGCGCGTACCATTTTGATGTCCAGCATGTGAATTTCTTGTCCTTTCCGAGCCCCGTGCCGTCCGCCGGCGCGGAACCTTTTTACTTTTCTTGCCTGTTAGGATTCGGGGGCGAGGCGAGCGGCCAGATCCTGCAGATCGCCGGGATCGAAGAATTCGATGGTCAGGGTGCCGCCGGATTTATCGCCGGCTTTCAGGGGCGTGACCTTCACGCGGCGGCCCATGTGTTCGGTGAGGGAGAGCTCGACCTCCTCAAAGAAGGGCGGGCGGGAAAACAGGGCCGGGGCTTCCTTTTCCTTGCGGGGGGCGCGGGAGGCCTTGGCCATTCGTTCGAGATCCCGCACCGACAGGCTTTTATCCACGGCGGCGGCGGCGGCGTCCAGCTGCTCCTCCTCGGTGGCGAAGGCCAGCAGGGCGCGGGCGTGACCGGCGGAGAGCTCGCCCCCCGCCACCATCTGCGCGATGGTGTCCGGCAGATGGAGGAGCCGCAGGGCGTTGGCCACGGCGGGGCGGGATTTGTTCACCGATTTGGCGGTTTCCTCTTGCGTGAGGCCGTAGGTTTCCATCAGGGTGCGGTAGCCCATGGCTTCTTCCATGGGGTTAAGATCCTCCCGCTGGAGGTTCTCGATCAGGGCCAGCTCGGCCGCTTCTTTATCGCTCATTTCCCGGATGACCACCGGCACCTCGGTCAGGCCAGCCATGCGGGAAGCCCGCCAGCGGCGTTCGCCCGCCACCAGCTGATAGCTGCCGCCGGCCACCGGACGAACCAGCAGGGGCTGGAGCACGCCGTGCTGGGAAATGGAGGCGGAGAGCTCGGCGAGCGCTTCGTCGTCAAACTGCTTGCGGGGCTGGGCCCGGTTGGGCTCGATTTCGGAAATGGGAAGGGAAACGGTTTTCCCCTCCTCCTCAATGGAGTTTTCGGCGAACAGGACCTCCAGGCCCTTGCCGAGGCCCCCTTTTTTCGCTGCCATTCAGACAGCCCCCTTTCTTGGAAGACAGGCGGACAGGCTGCGCGCCGCCCGGGTTATCGTTTGCCGCACAGCTCCTTGGCCAGGGCATCATACGCCGCCGCGCCGCGGGAGCCGCCGTCGTAATAATTGATGGGTTTGCCGAAGCTGGGCGCTTCGGACAGGCGGACGCTGCGGGGGATGGCGGTGGCGAACACCTTGCGGGGGAAGAATTTTTTGACCTCCGTCACCACCTGCTGTGTCAGGTTCAACCGACCGTCATACATAGTCAGCAATACCCCTTCCAGCTCCAGCGTGCTGTTATACAGCCGCTTGACCTGCCGGACGGTGGCCATCAGCTGGGACAGACCTTCCAGGGCGTAATACTCGCACTGAATGGGTACGAGCAGAGTATCGGCCGCGCACAGGGCGTTGAGGGTCAACAGGCCGAGGGAGGGCGGACAATCGATATAAATATAGTCGTACGCATCCCTCA
>ERZ824522.1544-NODE-1544-length-14413-cov-2.619237_pt1 | contig 14413 bp, 10 predicted proteins | sample MGYA00519935_ERZ824522 | MGnify/ENA primary metagenome ERZ824522 (study PRJEB31778, sample SAMEA3449160) | human gut metagenome | biome: human gut; feature: human-associated habitat; material: faeces | place: United Kingdom | collected 2010/2012 ...
AATACTAGGCATCATCATAAGTCATATCTCCTTTCGTCTAATAGATATAAATTTTGTAATTGCACTATCGGAGAAATCCGAGGTGTTGATTATCTGAACTAACGAATTTGATTTAGATTTTAAAGCTTGAATCTTTAATTATTTCTTTAAATCTTTATCTCTTCCTTCGTTCTGACTATGTTATAGTCCTTTTTGTTAGCACTGTCAAGAGGTGAGTGCTAATTTTTTTATTTTTTTTTATTTCACACTTGTTTGTTTCTAATTTTTATGTATGGTATACTTATGGTGTTTTGAATTAAGTAGTAATTAATATCTCGATGTTAATTGCAAAAATTTTTATTAAATATTTTAATGGACTTTTTATTTCGGAGGTTTTATGAAACATTCTAATTTTGATAAAACGCTTACTTTGTTTTTGACCTTTCTAAAAATCGGTGCCTTTACCTTTGGCGGTGGTTACGCTATGGTGGCCCTTTTGGAAAGTGAGTTTATATATAAGAAGAAATGGATTGAAAAAGATGATTTTCTTAATATGATTGCAATTGCTGAATCCACGCCCGGTCCTATGGCAGTTAACAGTGCCACCTATATTGGATATCATGTTGCAGGATTTTACGGAGCTACTGCTGCAACCCTTGCAGTATGCATTCCTTCTTTCATTGTAATTTATTGTATTTCATTATTTTTTAATCAATTTTTAAGTCTACATTATATTACCTGTGCTTTTAAAGGCATTCAAGTTTGCGTGATTTATTTAATACTTACTGCAGGTATTCGAATGTTAAAGAATTTGGAGAGGAATCTGTTTAATACTTTGATTATTTTAATTGTTGCAATTATTATGATTATTTTTTCCATTACAGCAACTTCTTTTTCATCAATTTATTATATTTTGATTTGTGGGGGCGTTGGCGTGATAGTATATTTCTTTAAGAAAAACATTCAGCGATAGTTAATAACTTTACAAATAATTTTTACTATCTGAAATAGTTCTTTTTAGTTAACAGGAGTTTAAAATGATTTATTTAAAGCTTTTTATCAATTTTCTTATAATAGGAACATTATCTTTCGGAGGCGGTTACGGAATGATTTCTTTAATGAGGGAAATCGTGTTATCCAACCATTGGCTTTCTGAGGATATGTTTATGAGTTTTGTTGCAGTTGCCGAGTCAACTCCGGGACCTCTTGCAGTTAATCTTGCAACTTTTGTTGGCTCCTCTCAGGGCGGTTTTCTTGGTGCTTTTTTTGCAACTCTTGGTGTAGTTCTGCCTGCTTTTATTATTCTTCTTTTAATTGCGGCAGTTCTAAAAAATCTAATGAAATATTCCGGTACCAAAGCTTTTCTGTCCGGCGTACGACCTTGTGTTGTTGCAATGATTCTTGCAACTGCTGTAATAATGGGGCTTTCAACTTTGTTTAATTTCGAAAGTTTAGGTCATGGTTTTTCAATTAATTACAGCTTTGTTTTGATATTTGTGATTTTGATAGCTGTTCACTTTTTAAGCAAACATTTTTTCAAAAAAACTTTGACACCTATTTTAATGATTTTGTTTTCCGCTGTGCTTGGAATTGTTTTTTGCTAAATTAACTTATTAATTATTTTTATGTTTTTATCTTAATTGCTTATTTTTCCTTTAAATACTCATTGACTTTACAATCTCACAACGTTACAATTTTTTTGTAAAAAATATACTTAAAGGAAAAAAATTATGAAAGCAAATTTTAAAAATTTTTTATTGCTTACAGCCAGTACTTTGATTATGGCTGTTGGTATTTACTTCTTTAAATTCGCCAACAACTTTACTTTTGGTGGTATTACAGGTTTTGCAGTTTTGGTTGCAAAGTTCACTCCTCTTTCAGCCAGCGATTTTTCTTTTGTAGCCAACATTCTGTTACTTGTAGTGGGATGGATTATTCTTGGCAAAAGTTTTGCTGCAAAAACAGCTTACAGCACAATTCTTTTGTCTGTGACTCTGTCATTGTTTGAACGTGTTTATCCAATGAGCCATCCCTTAACTAATGAACCTTTGCTTGAGCTTATTTTTGCAATTCTTTTACCTGCACTTGGCTCAGCAATCCTTTTCAATATTGGTGCATCAAGTGGTGGTACGGATGTTATCGCAATGGTTCTTAAGAAATACACAAGTGTTGATATTGGTCGTGGACTTATGATTTCCGATGTTCTATTTACGCTTTGCGCCTTTTTCGTATTTGATGTAAAAACAGGACTTTACTCATTGCTTGGTTTGATTATGCGTTCTGCACTTATTGACAACTTTATTGAAAGTTTGAACCGCTCAAAATACTTTCATGTGGTTTGCTCCGATCCTAAGCCAATATGCAATTTTATTGAAAAAGATCTTGTCCGTGGAGCCACAATCGTAAACGCCAAAGGCTCATTTACCGGCGACAACAAATACATAATCCTTACAGTTTTAAGTCCGTCTCAGGCAGTAAAACTTAGAAACTTCATAAAAGAAAACTCACCTGGAGCCTTCCTATTGATTTCAAATACAAGCGAAATCATTGGAAAGGGATTCCATTCAGTATAGATTTATCCAAAAAAGCTCCCTCCTAAATTGCAAGTTCCAATTTAACCTGCATTTAGAAGGAAGCTTTTTTTATTTTTTAATATATTTATTTTTCCAAAATATCTTCTTTCCAACCTCTTATTTGTTGTTCTTACGAATGTTTGCTCTCTTTCTAAGAGTTGGATCTAAGATTTTCTTTCTAATTCTTAAGTTTTCTGGTGTGATTTCAAGTAATTCATCAGTATCAATGAATTCCAACGCCTGCTCAAGACTTAATACTTTCTTTGGTACTAATCTTAAAGCTTCATCTGAGCTTGAAGTTCTTGTGTTTGAAAGATGTTTTGTTTTACAAACGTTTACTTCAATATCTTCAGCACGACCTGTCTGACCAACAATCATACCTGAATATACTTTTTCGCCAGGTCCAATGAATAATGTTCCTCTTTCCTGTGCATTAAATAATCCATAAGTAATTGCTTCACCGGCTTCAAAAGCGATAAGTGAGCCCTGTTTTCTGTACTGAATTTCTCCCTTAAATGGACCGTAATCATCAAATACAGTATTCATAATACCATTACCCTTTGTATCTGTCATAAACTGACCTCTGTATCCGATTAATCCTCTTGAAGGAATTGAAAACTCAAGTCTTGTAAATCCACCGTTAATTGGTGCCATTCCCTGAAGTTCACCTTTTCTGTTACTTAATTTTTCAATGATTGCACCTGAAAATTCATCAGGAACATCAATGTAACAGATTTCCATAGGCTCTAATTTCTTGCCTCTTTCGTCTTCTTTGTAAATAACTTCTGCCTTACTTACAGCAAATTCGTATCCTTCTCTTCTCATGTTTTCAATAAGAACTGAAAGGTGAAGTTCTCCACGTCCTGAAACCTTAAATGAATCCATGTTTTCAGTTTCTTCTACTCTTAAACTTACGTCAGTATTTAATTCTCTCATAAGTCTTTCACGAAGATGACGTGATGTGACGAATTTTCCTTCCTGACCTGCAAGAGGACTGTCATTTACCATAAAGTTCATAGAAATTGTAGGCTCTGAAATCTTCTGGAAAGGAATTGCAACAGGATTTTCAGGAGAACAAATTGTATCTCCAATATGAATGTCTGTAATACCTGAAATAGCAACAATAGAACCTACTGTAGCTTCCTGAACTTCTACTTTATTTAAACCATCAAACTCATAAAGCTTGCTGATTTTAACTCTCTTCTGTTTGTCAGGTTCATGGTGGTTAACCAAAACAACATCCTGATTAACTTTTAATTTACCATTGTCAATCTTACCAACACCGATACGTCCAACATATTCGTTGTAATCGATTGTACTGATAAGAACCTGAGTATCTGCATTCTCATCTCCTTCAGGAGCTGGAATGTAGTCAATAATTGTTTCAAATAATGGCTGCATACTATCTGATTCGTCATCCATATTTAACTTAGCAAATCCCTGCTTAGCTGATGCGAAAACAAATGGGCAGTCAAGCTGTTCTTCATTAGCATCTAACTCAATAAATAATTCTAATACTTCGTCAATAACTTCTTCTGGTCTTGCTTCCGGTCTGTCAATCTTGTTAATACAAACAATAACAGGAAGGTTAAGTTCCAAAGCTTTCTTTAGAACGAAACGTGTCTGTGGCATTGCGCCTTCAAATGCATCTACTACTAAAACTACGCCGTTAACCATCTTAAGTACACGCTCTACTTCTCCACCAAAATCAGCATGTCCCGGTGTATCAATAATATTAATTTTTGTATTCTTATAAGTAACAGCAGTGTTCTTTGAAAGAATTGTAATACCTCTTTCTCTTTCAATATCATTAGAGTCCATTACTCTTTCAGCAACTTCCTGATTTTCACGGAATACACCACTCTGTTTTAATAATTCATCTACCAATGTTGTTTTACCATGGTCTACATGGGCAATAATGGCAATATTTCTTACGTCTTCTCTAATCATTTCTTCTCTTTCCTATTAAATAATCATAAAATACTTGTTTATAGCTTCACAAATGTTCATTCTATCACATAGATGATATGTTTTCAATAAAATTATTTTTCTTTCACCTCTTCTCTGTACTCCCTGTCTTCTTCATCCTCAAAAACAGCTTTCCCTCCTGTGGCATCTGTTACTTTCGTATTAAATTCATTATATTCATCTTTTTTCATTAAAATGCTTAAAACAACATTCTGACCGTATTCTTCCTGAGCATCCGTAATTCCCATCTGCCCCATAATGTACTTAATCTTTCCTATACTATTATAATCCACCGTAAGTTTAAAACTTATACCTTCACAAACTTTCTGAATAACCGAATTTCTAATACCTTCCTTGGATGACTGGCCGTAAGCCCTGACAAGACCGCCTGTTCCAAGGAGAGTTCCACCAAAATATCGTGTCACCACTATCAAAGTATTATGCAAATTCTCATTTAGCAATGTTTCCAAAATAGGTTTTCCCGCTGTGCCCTGTGGCTCGCCGTCATCACTAAATCTCTGAATTTCATTGTTACTTCCTATTACAAATGCAAAACAATTGTGCCTTGCATCCCAGTATTTCTTTTTTATCTTTTCAATATATTGTAATGCCTCTTCTTCTGTATCTATTGGCAAAACAGTGGCAATAAATCTGGACTTCTTCTCAACAATTTCGCCCTGACCGCCTTCTTTTATTATAAATTTTTCCAATTCTATCCCTTTCTTGTTTGTTGTGTAGAGAAGAAAAACAACAAAAGCACGCTTTCATTTTAATTGTCCCCCCCAACCAAACGCGTTGTATATAGAATAACATAAGTATCAATTTTTTTGAAGATTCTGTGTCTTACATTTTCTGCGACATTTTTCCCCTTTATTAAATTACTGCATTTTGTTATAATCTAAAAGAATAGGAGGTTTGCCAATGAATTTTGAATATAAAGAAACAATAGACAAACAACGTGAACTTGTTTCATTACAAAAGAAGGTTGTTTCTAAGTCCTTGGTTTCTGCACTTAAAGTATTTCTTTACATTATGTGCCTTGCCATTGTTACCGGAGGTTTTTTCGGACTTGGTGTTATACACGGCATTATTAAAAGTGCTCCTTCCGTGGAAAATATTTCTATTGTTCCATCGTCATATTCAACAACAGTTTATGACACCAATAATAAGCAGATTGCTAAGCTTATCACTTCCGGCTCTAACCGTATTAAGGCTGATTTGAAAGATATTCCGGAACATTTAAGATGGGCTTTTATTGATACTGAGGATGCACGTTTTTATGAACATAACGGTATTGACATTCAGGGTATCGGTCGTGCGGCTTTTATAGCACTTACTACCCTTAATCCGTCAGAAGGTGCCAGTACCATTACACAGCAGGTTCTAAAGAACAACGTATTTACAAGCTGGACTGAAGAAGATTCCCTTACTTCTTCTCTTAAAAGAAAGATTCAGGAACAGTACCTTGCCGTTCAGCTTGAAAAAGTTACCAAAAAGGACGTTATACTTGAAACATATCTTAACACTATTAACTTAGGTTCAAATACCCTTGGTGTTAAGGCTGCTTCACTTAGATATTTTAATAAGGATGTTAGTAAGATTACAGTTTCTGAGGCAGGCGTTATTGCTGCCATAACTCAGAACCCGTCACTTTATAATCCTATTACTAACCCTGACGAAAATGCCAAACGTAGAAAAAAGATTCTCACTAACATGAAAGATGCAGGGCATATTACTCAAGAACAGTATGACGAAGCCATGAGTGATAATGTTTATGCCCGTATAAAAAAAGTCAACAACAAGCTTACAAAAAGCGATGATCAGGTATATTCTTATTTTGTCGATGAGGTTGTAAAGCAGGTTCTTTCAGACCTTCAGGAACAAAAAGGCTATACTTATACTCAGGCTTACAATGCCGTATACAGCGGTGGTTTAAAGATTTATACTACTCAGGATTCTGATATTCAAAAAATATGTGATAAGGAATTGTCTGACTCAGCCAACTATCCTTACGCTATTAAATACTCGATTAACTGGGCATGGTCAGTTCAAAATCCTGACGGTTCAGTTGACAATTACAGTGAAAAAGATATTTTGAATTATCATAGAAATTCTTTGAATGAATCAAGTTTTAAATTGATTTTTAGTTCTAAAGAAGAAGCAAAAGCTTGTGTTAAGGCATACAAAATGCACCTTATGAACAAGTATTACAAAAAAGGAATTGACAAGGATAAAGGCTACGCCGAATACGAAAATCTTTATTACAATCCTCAGCCACAGGTTTCATTTACTGTAATGGACCAGTACACAGGCTATGTTAAAGCCGTTGTTGGTGGTCGTGGAAAGAAGAATGTTAGTCTTTCTCTTAACCGAGCTACAGACTCAACAAGACAGCCCGGTTCAACATTTAAAATTTTATCAGCTTACGCACCTGCCATTGATACTATGGGTTACACACTTACCACTACTATCGTTGACGAGCCTTTCAGTTATTCTAACGGAAGAGCTGTTAAGAACTGGTACAGTGGCTATCGTGGCAAAGTTACAGTAAGAAAGGCAATTGCTGATTCTATGAATATTTGTGCTGTAAAAACACTTACAGATATTACACCACAGCTTGGATATGATTATCTTTGCAATTTTGGTATTACTACTTTAGTTGATAACCGTGTTGAAAAAAATGGTTCTGTTTCATCTGACATTCAGCAGGCTTTGGCACTTGGTGGTATTACAGACGGTGTTACTAACTTAGAAATGACTGCTGCATATGCAACAATCGCAAATCAGGGAACTTATACAAGACCTGTTTTTTATTCACAGGTTATAGACAGCAATGGACGTGTCCTTCTTGATAACACTACTCCTACTACACATACTGTTTTGAAAGCTTCTACTGCAAGCCTTCTTACACAGGGTATGACAAGCGTTATTACAGAAGGTACAGGTACAAGTGCTAAACTTGATGGCAAAATGCCCGTATCTGGTAAAACCGGTACAACATCAAGTGAATATGACCTTTGGTTCTGTGGATATACACCATATCTTACAGCATCAATTTGGACAGGTTATGATGAAAACGTATCTCTTAGCGGTGACCAGGCGTATCACGAAAGACTCTGGGCTAAGATAATGAATCAAATTGACTCAGTCAAGAAATACAAAGCTAAAAGTTTTAAAATGAGTAAAGATGTTAAGAAATATGATATCTGCTCTTCTTCAGGAAAAGTTGCAATTAAAGGAGTTTGTCCTACATCAAAATCAGAGTATTTTGCCAAGGGTACACAGCCTGCAAAATGTACTTATCATTCAGCTTTTTCAAAAAAGAGTTCAAGCTATTCAAACAGTTCAAGTTCATCTGGAAGCTATAGTTCGTCTGGAAGTTCAAGCAGCTCAAGCTCCGGCAATTCAAAGTCAGGTTCTAATAGTTCAAAATCAAGTTCAAGTAGAACCGATTCAGGAAGTTCTAGAACAAGCAAATCAAGTTCAGGATCATCAAGTTCTAAGGGCTCCGGTAAAACTGCAGGAAAATAGCTAAGCATTTATAGTTTGTTATTATAAGAACTTTATATATACAATTTAATATGTACGACTTTTTGAAAGCAGGATTCTCTAATGAGGGTTCTGCTTTTTTATTGCAATTCTTCGCCTTGCGCATTATCTTGTAGGGGGATTACATAGAATTTCTTATTTTTTCTGATTTTATTGTAATCCTACTTTCTATCAACATTTGTTTAATCTAAAAAAATCCCCCGAAAAGAATATATTCACTAATATTCTCTTCGAAGGATTCATTTGTAATCTTATTCCTTAATTATGCATTCTTTAGAAAAGCTTTATAGCACTTGTATGTTTCATAAATATCAGCCTTGCTTGTTACTTCCCAAGGTGCGTGCATGTTTAATACTGCAACGCCACAATCAATTACTTCCATGCCATAAAGTGACATAATATAAGCGATTGTTCCGCCACCACCTGCGTCAACTTTTCCAAGCTCTGACATTTGAAAATGTACGTTATGATTATCCATTATATTTCTTAATACTGCAAGATATTCAGCATTAGCATCATTTGAACCTGACTTTCCTCTTGAACCTGTAAACTTGTTAAATACAACGCCTGAACCTAGGAATGATGAGCTATTATTTTTGAACACATCAGAATATAATGGATCAAAAGCTGCGTTAACATCTGATGATAACATTCTTGAGTGCGCTAGACATCTCTTAAGTTTAAGTTCGTTGTAATCACCATTAAGATTTAACAATTCTGCTACTGTATTTTCAAAGAATTTTGACTGCATTCCTGTAGCACCTACACTACCAATTTCTTCTTTATCTACTAATAAACAACATGCTGTCTTGTCAATCTTGTCCGTTTCAAGCATTGCCACTAACGAAGTATAAGCACATACCTTGTCATCCTGACCGTATGCCATAATCATACTTCTGTCAAATCCCATTTCTCTTGCTCTTCCTGCCGGAACCACTTCTAATTCTGCTGACATAAAATCTTCTTCTTCCATTTCATAGGTGTTTTTTAAAATACCTATAATTCCTTCTTTTACAGCATCTTTTTCTTTGTCTTCAAGTGGAATGCTTCCAACAAGAATATCAAGGTTTTCGCCTTCAATAACTTTAGCTGCATTCTTTTCCATCTGCTGTCCTGCAAGATGAATTAAAAGGTCGGTTACACAAAATACAGGGTCGGTATCTTTTTCACCAATGTTAACTTCAACCTTTGTTCCGTCTTTCTTAACTACAACGCCATGAATTGCAAGTGGAAGTGTAACCCACTGATACTTCTTAATTCCGCCATAGTAATGTGTATCAAGGTATGCCATATTGTTACTTTCATATAGTGGATTCTGCTTAATGTCCATTCTAGGTGAATCAATATGTGCTCCCAAAATATTCATTCCCTGTTCCATTGGAATCTTTCCAATGTTAAAAAGTGCTACTGTCTTATTCATACAAACAGCATAAACTTTGTCTCCCTGTTTTAAAGGCTGGCCTTTTTCAATTACTTCTTCTAAAGACTTGTAGCCTTTCTCCCTTGCCTGTCTTACAGTTTCCTTAACACATTCTCTTTCTGTTTTACAGTCTGACAGGAAATCAATATAGTTAGAATTTAATTCTTCCAACTCACTTATTTCTCTCTTGCCATAAGTATTCCATGCATTCTTTCTTTCCATGATAACTAATTCCCTTCTATATTTAATCTTGTACAAAATTAATTTCTGCTAAATTCTTCAAATTCAATGCCTTCATTTCTTTCCAAAAGAAGTTTAATTGACCACTGGTTTGTAAATAATACTAATGGATTGCCCTTCATATCCTTTACTCTCTTGGCATCGCTTGGACATTTAACATTATTTAAATCTATTGTTGTATCTTTTACCCATCTGATGTGTCCATAAGGCAATGGCTCCAATCTCACATCACAGCCATATTCGTTTTCCATTCTATACTTCAAAACGTCAAACTGAAGTGTACCTACAACACCTACAATAATTTCTGACATTTCAAGATTGTAATCCTGGAAAATCTGAATTGCACCTTCCTGGGCAATCTGTGTAACACCTTTCATAAACTGTTTACGTTTCATTGAATCAAGTGCCACAAGTCTGCAGAAATGTTCAGGTGCAAAAGTTGGGATTGCTTCATAAACAAATTTTTTGCCCGGTGTACAGATTGTATCACCTATTGAAAAAATACCCGGATCAAATACACCGATTACGTCTCCCGCATAAGCTTCATCAATTACCTTTCTGTCCTGAGCCATAATTTGCTGAGGTCTTGAAAGTTTCATTTTCTTACCACTTTGTACGTGATACACATCCTTAGATGCATCAAACTTTCCTGAACAAACTCTAAGAAAAGCAATTCTATCGTGATGTGCCTTGTTCATATTAGCCTGAATCTTAAATACAAATCCTGAAAATGGTTCTTCAATAGGATCAATTAATCCCTGATCTGACATCCTTGGAAGTGGTGATTCTGTCATTCTTAAGAAATGTTCCAAAAATGTTTCTATACCGAAAGTTGTTAACGCTGAGCCGAAAAATACCGGTGACAATTCACCTTTATCAACCAATTCCTGATCAAATGGTTCGCTTGCTCCGTCAAGAAGTTCAGTGTCATCTACAAGCTGGTCATACAATTCATCACCTATTTCTGCCTTAAAGTTTTCGTTGTCCAACTCATATGTTGTTTCCGCAGCACTTTTTGAACCACCAACTGAAACTGCCTTAAACATTGAAATCTTCTTAGTATCTCTGTCATACACGCCTTTAAATCTTTTACCTGAACCAATTGGCCAGTTAATAGGACATGTTTTAATTCCAAGAACATTTTCAATTTCTTCAAGAAGTTCATATGGATCTCTTGCTTCCAAGTCCATCTTATTAATAAAAGTAAAAATAGGAATATGTCTCATAACACAAACCTTAAAAAGCTTAATTGTCTGTGCCTCAACACCCTTTGAAGCATCAATAACCATTACTGCTGAATCTGCAGCCATTAACGTTCTATAAGTATCTTCTGAGAAGTCCTGATGTCCCGGAGTATCCAAAATATTAATGCAATATCCTTCATAGTTAAACTGAAGCGCTGAAGATGTAACTGAAATGCCTCTTTCTTTTTCAATTCCCATCCAGTCAGACACTGCATACTTAGAATTTGCCTTTCCCTTTACTGAACCTGCTGTATTAATAGCACCTCCATAGAGCAAAAACTTTTCTGTTAAAGTAGTCTTTCCTGCATCGGGATGTGAAATAATCGCAAATGTTCGTCTGTTTTCTATTTCCTTCTTTAAATTCTCGTCCATTCTATTCTCCATAAAATAATTATTAAATAATATTGTAATAGTTTTCCAATCCCTGACTTATTATAAACAATATTAACATTTTTCACAAGACTACCTATATATTTTCCCCCTATTTAGAATTTATATTCCATATATCACAAAAGGTGTATCCCATAATGAGATACACCTTTATATATTGATTATTAACTATAACTATAATTAGCAAACACCCTGAGCTTCCATAGCTTCTGCTACTTTTTCAAATCCGGCAATGTTAGCACCTACTACGTAGTTACCTTCAAATCCGTATCTCTTAGCAGCATCGCTGATGTTACGGTAAATGTTAACCATGATTGTCTGTAATTTAGCGTCAACTTCTTCGAATGTCCATGAAAGTCTTTCGCTGTTCTGTGACATTTCAAGAGCTGATGTAGCAACACCACCTGCGTTAGCAGCCTTACCACCAACGAACCATACGCCGTTTTCCTGTAAGTATTCTGTTGCATCAATTGTTGTAGGCATGTTAGCACCTTCACAAACAGCTTTACATCCGTTAGCTACTAACTGCTTAGCATCATCGATAAGTAATTCGTTCTGTGTAGCACATGGAAGAGCGATATCACATTTAATCTGCCATACTCCACGTCCTTCATGATATTCAGCTGAAGGTCTTGCAGCAGCATATTCTGTAAGTCTAGCTCTCTTAACTTCCTTAACTTCTTTAAGAAGGTCAACATCGATTCCTTCAGGATCATAAATCCAACCTGTTGAATCTGAACATGTAACAACCTTAGCACCCATCTGATGAGCTTTCTGAATAGCGTAGATAGCAACGTTACCGGCACCTGAAACAACTACTGTCTTGCCTTCCATGCTTTCGCCATGGTCTTTCATTAATTCCTGTGTTAAGTAAAGTAATCCGTAACCTGTAGCTTCTGTTCTAGCTAAAGAACCACCGTATGTAAGTCCCTTACCTGTAAGAACACCTTCATATAATCCACGGATTCTCTTATACTGTCCAAACATATATCCGATTTCTCTAGCGCCTGTTCCGATGTCACCAGCTGGTACGTCAGTGTCAGCACCGATATATTTACAAAGTTCTGTCATAAAGCTCTGGCAGAAAGCCATAACTTCTCTATCTGATTTACCCTTAGGATCGAAATCAGAACCACCTTTACCACCACCGATTGGAAGGCCTTTGCCGCCGCCCATCGGCAGCGTTGTCAGTGCGTTCTTGAAGATCTGTTCAAAACCTAAGAATTTAATAATCCCAATATTTACTGATGGGTGAAGTCTTAAACCACCCTTGTATGGTCCGATAGCTGAGTTAAACTGTACTCTATAACCTGTGTTAACCTGTACCTGTCCCTTATCATCTACCCAAGGAACTCTGAACTTGAACTGTCTTTCAGGTTCGCAGATTCTTTCAAGTAAAGCTTCTCTTCTATACTTGTCCTCGTTTGCATCGATTACAGGTCTAAGTGAATTTAATACTTCTTCAACTGCCTGTAAAAATTCTGGTTCACTAGCATTCTTTTCTTTTACTTTTGCTAATACTTCGTCTACATATGACATTTTGTAGCCCTCCTTAAATATATTTTTCTTAATCACAACTTGCGCGAACCTCTATATTTCTCCTAAAAAGGCCGCACTTAAACAAGTGCACTAACACTTTAATACACTAAAGAAATTATATAGTATCTTCTTAATTTTATCAACCTTTAGTAGTGTTATTCTTAATTTTGTAATGATAAAGTTGTTTTTACTTAATTATATTAAGTTCGGGCTGAATTTTTAAAACATAGTTAATTTTGACTATTCCATTTTTGATTTAAAAATTAATGCAGACAAATATCCGAATATTAAAGCTCCTGAAATTCCCACGGCACTTGCCGTAAAACCACCTTTAAACAATCCCAAAAAACCTGACTCATCTATGGCTTCTTTCATTCCCTTCCAAAGATTGTTGCCAAAGCCAAGCAAAGGCACTGTTGCGCCACAACCTGCCCACTTAGTCAAAGGCTCATAAATTCCAATCGCACCAAGAACAACCCCAATGCAAACAAGACTTACCATAATTCTTGCAGGCGTTACCTTGGTCTTGTCTATTACAATTTGAACAAGAGCACAGATTATTCCCCCAACAATAAACGCTTTTAAAAAAATCATCTTAAATTCCTTTCTTTAATTGCAATCATTAATTCTTTTCAATCACCACGCAGTGAGCTATTCCCGGCACGCTATTTCCTTCATTAAAACTTACCGGGGACATTAATGCTCCCGTTGGAATAAAAAGAATCTTCTTAAATGCCCCTTTTTTTAGCTGTTTAAAAACATAGCCTGCAAGAACCGTGGCACTACAGCCACAGCCACTTCCACCTGCGTGAGTGTCCTGTTCACTGGCATCAAACATTTCCACGCCGCAATCCATATGAACCGCCGAAATGTCGTAGCCTTTTTCCTTAAGTAGTTCAAACAAAATACTTTTTCCTATTAATCCCAAGTCACCCGTTATGATTTTGTCATAATCTGCCGGTGTGCTGTTAAAATCCTTAAAATGCTGATAAATAACATCTGCCGCAGCCGGTGCCATACAGGCACCCATATTTTGAGCATCCTTTACTCCAAAATCAACGATTTTTCCCGTGGTAATTCCTGTTATTTTTGCAAAACCTTTTTTTGTGCTAATTATTACTGCCCCACAACCGGTTACAGTCCAGGTTGCCGCATAAGGTCTTTGATTTCCGTAAGCCAAAGGAAATCTAAACTGTCTTTCTGCGCTGGCAAAATGACTTGATGCCATTGCAATAACATTGTCTGCATTTCCTGCTTCAACCATTACTGCCCCAAGACTTAACGCTTCACCCATTGTTGAACAGGCTCCGTACAATCCGAAAAAGGGAACCTCGAACTCCAAAATTCCAAAAGTTGTGGCAATTAACTGTCCAAGTAAATCCCCACCAAAAATATATCTGATTTCTTCCTTGCTCATCCCTGCTTTAAATAGAAGTTTCTGAATTGCCTCTTTTTGCAACAAACTTTCTGCCTCTTCCCACGTTTTCTGTCCAAGCATAGGATCCTGTTCC
>ERZ824522.1560-NODE-1560-length-14241-cov-2.684971_pt1 | contig 14241 bp, 10 predicted proteins | sample MGYA00519935_ERZ824522 | MGnify/ENA primary metagenome ERZ824522 (study PRJEB31778, sample SAMEA3449160) | human gut metagenome | biome: human gut; feature: human-associated habitat; material: faeces | place: United Kingdom | collected 2010/2012 ...
ATCACCGAGGGGAAGCCCACGGTGACCGATTTGATCGCCTACGGACTGCCGGAGCGGGAAGCGCTGCGGCTGGCCGCGTCGGTGGAACAGCTGTCGGAGCATCCGGTCGCCCGGGCGGTGACGGACAGTTTCGACGGGGAGCTGGCCGGGGCGGAGGATTTCCAGTCCCTGACCGGGCGGGGCGTATCCGCCCAGGTGGAGGGAAAGACCATCCGGCTGGGCAACCGGCGGCTGATGGAGGAAGCGGGCATTGCCGTGGAGACCGACGTGCGGCCGCTGGAGGAGCAGGGAAAGACCGTGCTGCTCATGGCGGTGGACGCTCGGCTGGCGGCGGTTATCGCTGTGGCCGATCCGGTACGGGATACCTCCCGGGCCGCCTTGGATTCCCTGCGGCGGCTCGGGATCCGTACCATCATGGTGACGGGGGATAATCCCCGCACGGCGGCGGCCATCGGCCGGCAGGTCGGCATTGACGAGGTGGTGGCCGGCGTATTGCCCGAGGGCAAGGTGGAGGCCGTGGAGGGATACCGGGCCGAAGGGCTGGTGGTCGCCATGGCGGGGGACGGCATCAATGACGCCCCGGCGCTGGCAGCGGCCGACGTGGGCTTTGCCATGGGCGGCGGCACCGATATCGCCATGGAGTCGGGAGACGTGGTGCTGGTGGGGGGCGGGATTTCCGCCCTGGCTACGGCGGTGCAGCTGTCCCGGGCGACCATGAGGAAAATCAAGCAGAATCTGTTCTGGGCGTTTTTCTACAACATCATCGGGATCCCGGTGGCGGCCTTGGGCTTCCTCGACCCCATCATCGCGGGGGCGGCCATGGCTTTCAGCTCGGTGTCGGTGGTGACCAATTCCATGCTGCTGAAAAAAAGCCGACTGGAAAGGCGGGGATGACGGATGCCGTATGATATTGTGATCGTCGGTGGCGGCCCGGCCGGGCTGTCGGCGGCGGTCAACGCCGCGGCACGGGGCAAGACCTGCGCCGTGCTGACCAACGATCGCAGGCTCAACCCCTTGTTCCGCGCCCGGGTGGTGGACAACTATCTGGGGATGCGGGGCCTGTCCGGCGGAGAGATGCTGGACAGGATGCACGCCGAGGCCGAGGAGGCCGGGGCGGTTTTCCTATCCGGCCGGGTGGTGTCGGTGCTGCCCTTCGAGGACAAGTTCCTAGTGGGGCTCGGCGACACGCTGGTGGAAGGCAAGCGGGTGATCCTGGCGACCGGCGCGATGGCCGGCACGCCGCTGCCCGGAGAGGCGGCGCTGGTGGGGCAGGGAGTCAGCTACTGTGCCACCTGTGACGGGATGCTCTACCGCCGCCGATCTGAGGGAAGAAGCCAATTTCCTGCAGGGGATTGGCGTGCGGGTGACGGTGATTACCCGCCAGGAGCTGGACGGGTTGGACCCGGGGATCGGCCACCGGACGGCCCGCAGCATGGCGATCCAGGGGGATGGCCGGCTGGAGGGGTTCGTGGCCGACGGGGAGCAGATTCCCTGCGACGTGGTGTTCGTTCTGCGGGAGGTCATGGCCCCGGACGCACTGGTGCCCGGCCTGGAGCTGGACGGTCGGTTCGTCAAGGTGAACCGCCGCCAGGAGACCAATATCCCTGGCCTGTACGCTGCGGGCGACTGCACGGGCAAGCCGCTGCAGATTGCCAAGGCGGTGGGCGAGGGACTCATAGCCGCCCAAGAGGCGGCCAAAGGGTAAAACGGCGCGGAGGCATTCTTCGCGCGGCGAGTACCCGGCGTCACCTAAAAGCGAGGATATGCGCTGGAGCTTTTTCCGCCATCCTGCGTTGTCTTCATTCGAAAAGCGGCAGCTTTTCTCAATCATCCGCCTTGTCTGGCGAAAAAATCCCTGCGCGTTTATCTCATGTTTTAGCTGACGCAGGGTACTAGAAAGGAAGTGCAATTATGGCAAATGTCAATCATTTCGACAGCGATCATTTCGAAGCCGCCTTGGCGCAGCCCGGCGTGGTGCTGGTGGACTTTTTCGCGACCTGGTGCATGCCCTGCAAGATGGTGGCGCCGGTCATCGAAAAGGTGGCGGAATCTTATGCGGGCAAAGTGACCGTGGGGAAGGTGGATATCGACGAGGAGCCGGATCTAGCCGCCGCCTACAATGTACAGAGTGTTCCCAGCATCCTGCTGTTCAAGGACGGCAAGCTGGCTTCCACCCTGGTGGGGGCGCGGCCTTTCGAGACGTTTGCGACCGAGCTGGACAAGCTGGTCTGAACAGTCTAAAAATGACATCGATAACAGAGGCGCCGGCTGCTGTATAAGCAGCCGGCGCCTCTGTGCTATTTTCGATTAGTCCAGCCAGGACCAATGGGGCAGGTCGTCCAGATTTTTCACATAGGGGTGATGATAGACGTGCCGGAGCATGGAGACATCGGTATAGGTTTCCTGGTAAACCAGGCGGCCGTCCGCCTCCCGCCTGAAAACAAAATCCCCCCACCACACACACCACCATAGCCAGGGGACGCCGTCGGCCAGCAAAGCGTCGGGGTCGCACAGACAGCCGTTCTCACTCAGGGCGATCATGCGATCGGGGCCCACGCAGCGGGCACATAAGTCAAACCGATCCTTATGAGACGAGTAGATGCGCTCGCCGGGATAGATATCCTCGCCGCCGATATCCACGGTGTTTTTGTCCACCATCCATTCCGGCGACTGGCCGTTCCACACCCAGATAAGGTTTCCGCACTGATAGACGTCCTCCAATTGGTGAAACAGGAGATCCCACAGCTTTTTATAGGGGTGCGCGCCTTTGGCACCCCACCAGAACCATTGGCCGCTGGCTTCATGCAGAGGACGCCACAAAATCGGGACGCCTGCCTGCTCCAGGCGCTTTATCTGGGCGGCAATGTTTCGGATATGGCGCAGAATGATGCGGTTTTCTTTGGTCCCTTCCTGCAGCGCCCGGGTAACATCGAAGGAGGTTTGGGACTGGAACTCGGTGCGATCGGAATAAAAGGCGGCGCCGGTAAACGCGGAACCGTTCTCGTCCGCCTGCGGATCCGTCGGCACCATCCAGTGCCAGCAGAATGTGACGATTCCCCCCTGCTTATGCCAACGGATGGCGTCCGTGACCTGGTGGTCGTCGCCGCGGCCTTCCTCCAGGCCGAGAAAATCATAGCCGCGCAGGGCGGCCAGCTTGCCGGTTTCCTGATAGACGGTTTTGGCCTCATAACCCTCCGGGCCGTACATTTGCTGGCCGCTGAGAATCCCATGGCCGTAAAGGGTGCGCAGATAGGCATACAGCTCCCGCACAGCTTCGTTGGCGTGGCGGGAGACCAGAGTCTCGTGCATAAAGGTGCCTCCTTACTGATAGAGCTTGACCGGACCGATCAGCCCAGTGGGATCCTGTGGGAAGAATTTGTCAAAGGGATTGCTGTGTTCGGCTTTTACCAGGGTGTTGATCACTTCGATCACCAGATGATTATCGCGCTGGCGCAGCAAATCGGCCGGTATGGCGTAGCGGTAGGGCGGGCAGATACGGATGGCCAGCTTTTGATCGTTGAGAAACACTGTGGCGGTTTCATAGACATCCCCCAAATCCAGCAGGGCGGCCTGGCCGGGCGCGGCGTCGAACGTCGCCGTGTACCGGATGGTTCCGGAAAAATCGGGAAGCTTATCGGGAGCGGCCAGGTTAACCAGCCGGGTATAGGGCAGAGGGCGAAAATCCGGATAGGTCTCCGCCGCGGCGATTTCCCAGCAATCCGGCAGGGTGCGCGCCGACTGGAAATCGGAGGGAGCGATTTTTTTCTGCAGGTTGGCCGGCAGCTTGTCGCTAAATATCAGGCATATGCTTTCATAGGGCTGCAGCGTCCAGTGAAAGCGGCAGTGTCCGCCGCTGCGCTGCTGTTCCACGCTGTAGGCGGTATCTTCCATGGGATCGTAGGCGAACACGGGCAGCGGAAGCCGCACGGACATGGAACAGGCGGCTTCGTGCTGGGTGCTTTGATTGATCAGCAGATAGAAATGCATCCCCTCTTTTTCATAGTGGGTGCAGAGAACGTCGGGATTATAGTCGGATAAGAGAAAGTCACAGGCCCCCGCGGCGGCCATGGCGGCCACCAATTGCTCATACGCCACAATGGAACAGGAGCTGTAGTCCACCTGGCCGCCGTCGTAGCATCGCTGCGGGAACCCTCTCATGAAGTAAACCGGGAGGCCCTGACCGGCCAAGGCGGTGATTTTGGCCGCCACCGGATAGGGAAGCTGCCGGGCGTAGGGAACGACCAGGGCGGCATAGGTTTCCTCCCCGACCCGCAGGGCGCGCTTGCACAGCGAGCAGTTTTGCTCATCCAGCAGGCTGTCGCCAGGCAGGACATCGCAGTCAATTTGGCACTGCATCAGCGCTTTTACCACTTTTTCAAAGGGATCGCAACCGTTGGGGCCGCTGCCCCATTCCGCCTCCGCGTGATACAGGACGGCAACCGAGGCGTGATGGCGGGCATCCCGAAGCAGACGGCAGAGCCGATTGGCGTACGCCGCCCAGACGGAGAAAGCGGGCCATTGAGGATTGCGGCCATGGGCGTAGAAATGCGGCGGGCAATCCCAGTCGGGGAAGGGCGCGGGATCAAAGGCATGCGGGATGATCCCGGTGATTCCACGGACCGCCAGGGCATCGGTGATCCATTTCATCAGGCGCAGGCCCTCCGACCAGCCGTAGGCGCCGAACGCCTCGCAAACGGCCACGCCGCCTTTCTTGGGATCCAGATGGGCGGCCGAGGAGGCCATTTTGGCCAGGCCCCAATGGTTAAAATCGCAGTCATAGACGTTGAAAAGCGTAGTATAACTGCCGCTGGTTTGCTCCGGGTACAGATTGCAGACCACGTCGATGCCGGCCGCGTCCAGCCCCTCCATGGCGCGGAAAAAGTGGCCGGCGCCAAAGCCGAGACGGGCGTGGGCCCCGTTTTCCTCCACCACATGCCCGATGAGCTTGACGCCGTGGGCGCGGCACCAGTCACCCAGCTGACCGGTAAAGCAAGAGGCGAACAAGCGGCTGACCTCATCCATGTAGTGATACCGCACATCCGCGGAAACGTCCCCCGCCTCATACCACAGGCAGGGGAGGAGACGGGCAAAATCCCCGCCGCCAACCTTAGCAAGACGTTCCTCCAACTCGCGGCTGTAGGGGATCGGCATGCCCGGCTGCCCCAGGCAGCAGGCATAGCCGCCAATATTGCCGAAGCGAGGCTCATCGGTGAAAAAGCCTGCGATAACCTTGCCAAAGGCCTGAGAAAAGCGGGCGTAATGCGCTTCATAGACCAATTCCTTATACCGGGCGACGGCCTGCGTATCAATGGGGTTGACATGGCCGCTGGTGTGCTCCTCCAGTCCGTGAGGGGAGAGAGCCAGTATGTAAATCCGCCATTCGCCGCCGGGCAGATCCCAATAGAGCCGGCCGGCGACAACCTGGTCGGTGAGATCCCGCAGGGTGTCGGCGCGCAGCGCGTCGCGGCGGCCGATCCTCTGCGCCGCCAAAACCCGGTAGAGCGTCTCCCCCTCCTGCAGAAAGTCTTCCACCAAAAAAGAGGAGCCGTACCGGGGACCGGTGGCGTCGATATGGTACTCGCGCCAATAGGTTTTCAGGCATTCCGGGTAGCTGTACAATTGTATGCGGGATATTCTTAATAACCATCGCGATTTTGAACTGGCCGATGAACAGACCATTGCCGCCCATGGCCGGGTAGAGCAGGAAAACGGCCATCCTGTTTTCCGGGTGGGCTATCAGACCTATCGGCTGGTGGTGCTTCCGGAAATTTATACGCTGGATATTGTCACCCTGCGGCTGTTGGAAAAATTCTCCCAGGCGGGCGGTACGATTATCAGCGCCGGCGCTCTGCCGGAGCGGGTGGACGGCACCGTGCCCACCCCGGGTTCGGAGGAGGAACGGCTGCTTGCCGTTCTGCGTGCGGCTTGTGTCCCGGGCAAGCCCTATGAAACCCTGATGCCGGCAGTGGAACGCGCGGTAAAGAGCGAGGTTTCCATCCGCAATGAAAAGCAAGAGGAAGCCAGCAATATCTTTATCCGTCGGATGAACGCGGACGCTAACTGTCAGGTGATTTTTGCCACCAACTACGATGAACACATGCGCACCGACGCGGAGATTTCGATTGACGGGGACAAGGATCTGTATTGCATGGACACCGATACCGGGCTTATCTGGTCCATCGATTCCGTCCGGAAAAACGACGCTACCTCCTTTACCTATCGGTTCCCCCCGTTCGGCTCGTTCATGCTGCTGGTCACGCCGGCGGGCGTTAAGCCCGAGGCGCTTCAGGTGGCCGGTGTGTACAATAACGAGCTGAACATGCTGGACAGCTCCAACACCACGCCGGTGGTCTCTCTGGGAGAGGAAATGGCCTATACCTGTCATCAGCCCAACTCCATCACCCTGGACACCTGCGAATATGCGCTGGGAGACGATGAAGCCTACACGGAGCCTCTTCCTGTCTTGGATCTGCATCAGCAGCTTCAGCGTCAGGGCAAAATCGTAAAGGTGCGGCAGCGGTTCCATTTCTGCGTGGCGGAAGGGGCCGATATTCGCCAGATGACCAATCTGCAGCTGGTGGTGGAGGACGCGGAAAACTTCCGCTACATCCTGAACGGCCGCCCCTACAACTTTGTGGACACCGGCTTCTGGCGGGACGTCTGTATGCGCACCAGTTCAATCGACGGGCTGGTTCAGGCAGGCGATAACGTACTGGAGCTGGAGACCACCTACCATCCGGCCATCGATGCCAACGAGCGGGGAGAATTCCTGTCCAACGAGCTGGAAAGCATTTACATCATCGGCGATTTTGGCATAACCAGCCCCAAAGGCTATACACGGCCGGACGATCGGATGGTTTTCTGCGACGGCGCGTTCGAACTCACCAATCTGCCCCAAACGATGCGGGCCGCGGACATGGTCACGCAGGGCTTGACCTTCTATGCCGGCAATGTTACCTTCCATAAAACCGTCCGGCTGGAGAATGTGCGGGCCGCCGTGGCCTCCGGCAAGCGCTTCGCGCTGAATCCCGGAGAAAAGCCGCATGCCATTCTCTTCGGCGTAACGGTGAACGGCCAAAGCGTGCGCGATGTTGCCTGGGCGCCCTATATGGTGGATATCACCGATTATCTAACCGACGGAGACAACGACATTGAGGTTTGCCTGTACGGAAGCTGCCGCAACGCTTTCGGTCCTCACCATCATGTTCTGGGAGAACCGGCCGGCGTCGGCCCCTCCAGCTTTGAGAGAGAAAAGGGCTGGATCGAGGACTTCCTGGAGGATTCCAACATCTGGCGGGATCGGTATTGCTTCGTTCCCTATGGACTTCGCGGCCCCCTGGAAATTGTGTCCTATGAGGGATAATAGCAGACAAGAAAAGACTTTCATAATTCAATGACAAATACCTCGCCCTGGATCGCCTTGAAAAAGGCCTGGGGCGAGGTATTGTTATAAATATGAGCTGAAAACGAGATGGCTTTGTGCCTTGGGCGGGTAGTACGCGCCGGCCGGCGCATACTAGAGCGGAAAGGATGTGATCCGCTTTGCGGTTTGACGCCGTCTATTATGAGCCGGACAGCCTGCATTACCCGCTGGGAAAGCAGCTTAAGGAGCAGTATGGAGATCTGCCCTGGTTCCCTATCGAAAATCACAACCGGATTGAGGAGATGCAGCAGCAGCCCAACAGCCGGTTCGCGCAGTTGAAGCGGCACCTGGTCGTGGGGGTGCGCAAGACGCATAAATATGTGGAAAATTTCAAAATTTCCGATTATCTGGTGCCCTATACCTCCTCGGGGTGCACGGCCATGTGCCTGTATTGCTATCTGGTGTGTCACTACAACAAATGCGCGTATCTGCGGCTGTTTGTCAACCGGGAGCAGATGCTCGACCGGCTGATCGCCGCCTCCCAAAAAGCGCCGCGGCCCATGACCTATGAAATCGGCAGCAACAGCGACTTGGTGCTGGAAAATCAGGTGACCGGCAATCTGACGTGGACGATCCCGGCTTTTGCAGAAAAGGGACGGGGCTTCTTGACCTTTCCCACTAAGTTTGCCGACGTGGGGCCGCTGCTCGGCCTGCGGCACGAGGGGAAAACCATTTTCCGCATGAGCGTCAATCCGCAGCCGGTCATCAGTCACATTGAACTGGGAACCGCGCCGCTGGAGCAGCGGGTGGAAGCTCTCAACCAAATGCGGCGGGCGGGGTATCCCTGCGGCATCCTCATCGCGCCGGTGATCCTGACGGATGGGTGGGAAGCGCCATATGGCGAGCTCATCGAGTATCTGGCCGACACGCTGGAGCCGGAAACCAAGCGAGGGCTGACGGTGGAAATTATCCTGATGACCTACAGCTATGTCCATCGTGCCATCAACAGCGAGGCGTTTCCGCAAGCCCCCGATCTGTACGATAAAGAGCGCATGACGGTACGGGGGCGCGGCAAATACGGCTATCGGAACGAGGAAAGGAAACGGGCTGAGGCGTTCTTGCGGGCGCAGCTGGCGGACAAACTGAGCGAAGCCACCATCGTCTATGTCTGTTAGCCGCCGTCGCGCCGGATGTATCGGCGCGGTGGCTGTCCCGTACGCGAAAACAGGGGATCGCCTGGAAGATTTGCAACAACGTGTTGAATATTGGGCAAAAAAATGGTAGAATACAATATTATGTATATGGCGCAAAGCCGTGGAGAGGAACGGGGCGAGAGGGATTATGAGCGTGAAACGATGGACCGTAGCGCAGCCGGACGGCGATTTGGCGGCAAATCTGGCGGAAGAATGTGAGATTCATCCCTTTCTGGCCCTGCTGCTGACCACGCGGGGCGTCACCAACCTGGAAGAGGCCACCGATTTCCTGGTCAATGGGGAGATCGGAGACGACGTGTTCGCCTTTGCCGATATGGACGCGGCGGTGGAACGCATTCAAAGGGCCATCGACAGCTACGAGCGGATCGCGGTGTTCGGCGATTACGACGCCGACGGCGTGACCGCCACGGCGCTGCTGTACGACTTCCTGGCCAAGCGGGAAGCGGACGTGGTGTACTACATCCCGCAGCGAGAGGGCGAGGGCTACGGTCTGCACCGGGATTCGGTGGAAAAGCTCAAGGAGATGGGCGCCAAACTGCTGGTAACGGTGGACAACGGCATCGCCGCGTTGGAGGAGGCCGCCTACGCGGCGGAGCTGGGGATGGACGTGGTCATCACCGACCATCATCAGCCGCAGGAAGCCCTGCCGCAGGCGGTGGCGGTGGTGGATCCTCACCGGCCGGACTGCGGCAGCGCCTGCAAGGACTACGCCGGGGTGGGCGTGGCCTTCAAGCTGATTTGCGCGCTGGACGGTGACGCCGACCAGATGATGGAGGAATACGGCGATTTGGTGGCGCTGGGCACTCTGGCGGACGTGATGCAGCTGCGGGGGGAAAACCGCACGCTAGTGCGCCGAGGGCTGCAGGTGATGAACGAGCGCCGGCGGCCGGGACTGGCCAAGCTCATGGAGGTCGCGGGGGTGGGAGACAAGCGGGTGACCGCTTCCACAGCGGTGTTCACCCTGGCCCCCCGGATTAATGCGGCGGGCCGGATGGGCAGCCCCGAAACGGCGGCCAGGCTGCTGCTGACCGCCGATGGGGAGGAGGCCGCGGCGCTGGCGGAGGACATCCAGCAGCTCAACGTCGAGCGGCAGGCGGCGGAGGCGGCGATACTCGGCGAGGTGCTGGAACGCCTGAAACAGCAGCCGGAACGGCTGGCGGCGCGGATTTTGGTGCTGGAAGGGGAGAACTGGCATCCGGGCGTGGTGGGGATCATCGCCTCCCGTCTGATGGAAAGATTCGGCAAGCCCTGCATCGTGCTGTCGGTGCAGGACGGGGTGGCCAAGGGCTCGGGACGCAGCCTGCCCGGCTTCTCCCTGTTCGACGCGCTGACGGCCTGCAAAGAGGTGCTGACCGCCTACGGCGGGCATTCGCTGGCGGCGGGGGTGACGCTGGAGGCGGCGCGGATCGACGAATTCCGCGAAGCCGTCAACGCCTACGCGGCGGCGGTGTGCCCCCGGATGCCGGTGCCGGAGCTGCACGTGGATTTCCGCATGCGGCCGTCCCAAATCGATGTGGAGAAGCTGGATCTGCTGGCGGCGCTGGAGCCCTGCGGAACGGGAAATCCCGCGCCGGTCTTCGGCCTGTTCCAGATGCGGCTGGACAATATTGTGCCGGTGGGCGGGGGCAAGCACCTGCGGCTGTCCCTGTCCCGGGAGGGGACGGCTGTGGCGGCCATGAAGTTTCACACCACGCCGGCGGATTTCCCCGTGCCCTGCGGAGAAACGCTGAATCTGGCGGTCACGCTGGAACGCAACGAATACCGCGGGACGGTATCCCCCTCCATCATCATCAAGGACGTGCGCTTTGCCGACACCCGGCAGGAGGAACTGCTGGAGGCGCTGGACAATTACGGCCGGGTCTGCCGGAGGGAGAAGTTGGGCGAGGGGGTCGAAGCCCTGCCCACCCGAGAAGGGATGAGCCGGGTCTACCGGCTGCTGCGGGCGGCCGGCAGGTGGAGCGGCACCCTGGAGCAGCTCCATCGTGCGGCGGGCGCGCAGACGCTGAATTACCTGCAGCTGCGGCTGGCGCTGGACGTGTTCCGGCAGGCAGGGCTTATCGACCTGGAAGATTTGGGCGACCGGCTGCATATCGCCGTCCGCCCGGCCGAGGGGAAGGCGGACTTGAACGCCACCCCCTTGATGCAATACCTGCAGAGCGGTACATAATCGACGACGACGCCCTTTCGGACGCGTCGCGTCTCTCCGGAAAGGGCAGGAAACCTGTATGAATCAGCAAATGGGCGCGGATTTGACGGTCGACGAGGTGGTCGTCGAGCTGAAACGGCGCATTATGAAAAGCGAAAAGCCGTACGATTTGGACGCGGTGGATCGGGCCATCCAGCTGGCCTGCAAGGCCCATGAGGGGCAGAAGCGATCGTCGGGGGAGGATTATGTTTGTCATCCCCTGCTGGTGGCCTGCATCCTGGTGGATTTGGGGATGGACAGCGAGACCATCGTGGCCTCCATCCTCCACGATGTGGTGGAGGATACCCCGGTGGAGCTGGCGGATGTGCAAAAGCAGTTCGGCGCCGATGTGGCCGCCCTGGTGGACGGGGTGACCAAGCTGAACAAAATCCCCTTTTCCACCAAGGAGGAGCAGCAGGCGGAGAATGTGCGCAAGATGCTGCTGGCCATGGCGCAGGACATCCGGGTCATCATCATCAAGCTGGCCGATCGGCTGCACAACATGCGCACCATCGGCGCCCGGCCGCCGCAGAAGCAGCGGGACAAGGCCAAGGAAACCATGGACATTTTCGCCCCGCTGGCCCACCGGCTGGGCATCCGCGCCGTCAAGGAGGAGCTGGAAGATTTGTCCCTGCGCATCCTGGATGGGGTGGCCTACCGGGAGATCGAGGACGCCCTCGCCCTGCGGGAGGGAGAGCGCAACGAGTTCCTCAACAGCATCCAGGAGCGTATTAAAGAGCGGCTGGCGGAGTTTGAAATGCACCCGTATGTGGCGGGGCGGATCAAAAGTATCACCGGCATCTACCGGAAAATGTTCATGCAGGGCAAATCCTTTGACGAAATTTACGATATTTACGCGGTGCGGGTGATTGTGGACACGGTCAACGACTGCTACAATGTGTTGGGCATCATCCACGACATGTTCCGCCCGCTGCCCAACCGCTTCAAGGACTACATTTCCACCCCGAAATCCAACATGTATCAGTCCCTGCACACCACGGTTATCAGCAAGGAAAAAATCCCCTTCGAGGTGCAGATCCGCACCTGGGAGATGCATTACACGGCAGAATACGGCATCGCGGCCCACTGGAAATACAAGCTGGGCATCCAGCGCAAGGATAAGCTGGAGGAACGGCTGGCTTGGGTGCGGCAGTTCATCGAGAACCAGAAGGACGTGGACGACGCCGAGGATATCGTGCGCAGCATCAAGACCGATTTGTCCAGTGACGACGTGTTCGTCTTCACGCCGAAGGGGGACGTGATCACCCTGCCAGTGGGGGCCACGGTGATCGATTTCGCCTATGCCATCCATTCCGCCGTGGGCAACCGGATGGTGGGGGCCAAGGTGGACGGACGGATCGTCCCTCTGGATTACCAGGTGAAGACCGGGGAAATCGTGGAGGTTCTTACCACCTCCGCACCGGGCAGGGGACCCAGCCGCGACTGGCTGAATATCGTCAAAACCGGGGAGGCCCGCAACAAAATCCGCGCCTGGTTCAAGAACGAGCGCCGGGAGGAAAATATCCAGCAGGGCAAAGCCGATCTGGAGCGGGAGCTCACCCGCAACTACATCCGCCTGCCCGAGGACAAGATGGAGGAGTTCCTCCTGGCCCAGAGCAAAAAGCAGCACTGCGCCACGCTGGACGATTTCTACGCCGCCATCGGCTACGGCGGGGTGCTGCTGTCCCGGATTATTCCCCGGATGAAAGAGGATTACCAGAAGCTGGCCAAGGTGGAGGAACCCGTTCACCCGGAACAGCTGATTACCGCCCCCCGCAAGCACCACAACAACGGGGGCGTCATTATCGATGGGATGGACAACTGCCTGGTGAAGTTCGCCCGGTGCTGCAACCCGGTGCCGGGGGATCCGATCATCGGCTTCATCACCCGGGGCTACGGGGTGTCCATCCACAAGCGGGACTGCATCAACGTGCCCCGCAACGTGACAGAGGTGGCCGAGCCCGATCGCTGGGTGCATGTCCACTGGGAGGAAAGCGTCCGGCAGGAGTTCAAAGCCACCCTGCACCTGACGGCGCGCAATCGGCACGCCCTGCTGGCGGATGTGACCACTCAGCTGGCCTCCATGCACGTGATGATCCACGCCATCAACGCCCGGGAGCCGCAGGACGGCTATGCCTCCATGAGCCTGACGGTGGGGGTCAACGGCCTCGATCATCTGCAAAGCGTCATCAACCGCCTGCTGAAAATCCCCGGCGTGGAGCAGGTGGATCGCAGCAGGGTGTAAGCCCCGCGGGAGGAACGATATGGACTGGGTAGTGGAATCGCAGCGTTTGGGCCTTCGTCCCATGACGGAGGACGACTTTGACAGCCTGTGCGTTTTCCTGCAGGATGCGGAGGTCATGGCCGCCTGGGAGCACGCCTTTTCCGACGACGAGGTGCGGGCGTGGATAGCGGAAAACCGCCGCCGGTACGCGGCGGGGGAGCCCAGCTATTATGTCGCCGTGGAGAAGGCGACCGGCGGGATTGTGGGGGCCATGGGGCCGCTTATCGAGACGATCGGTGACGAGCGCCACATGGGCGTCGCGTATATACTGGCCAAGGCCCACTGGGGCCGGGGATTGGCCGCGGAAGCGCCTGCATGGCCTACGCTTTTTCCAGTCTGGGGGCCCGCCGGGTCATTGCGGAAATCCGGCCGGAAAACCGTCGATCCCGCCGGGTGGCGGAACGGCTGGGCATGCAGGTGACCGGCGAATTCGTCAAGCGGTATCACGGCAAGGATATGCTCCATTTGATTTACAGCCGGGAAAGGACTGTCTAGATGAAAGCGGTTTATCAGCGGGTGTCGTCCGCCTCGGTGACGGTGGACGGCCAGACGGTCGCGTCCATTGGCCCGGGGGTGCTGCTGCTGGTGGGCGTGACCGTGGAGGACACGCCGCGCCAGGCGGCGCTGCTGGCTCGCAAGGTGGCGGAGATGCGGCTGTTCACCGATGAACACGACAAGTTTCAGTATGCGGTGCGGGACACGGGCGGCAGCGTGCTGGCCGTGTCCCAGTTTACCTTATGCGCCAATACCCGCCATGGACGGCGGCCGGATTTTTTGGAGGCGGCTCGGCCGGAAAAGGCTCTGCCGCTGTTCGAGGAGCTGGTGGATCAACTGCGCAAAGCGGGGATTGCCGATGTGCAGACCGGCCGGTTCGGCGCGGATATGCAGGTGTCCCTGGTTAACGACGGGCCGGTAACGGTTACGCTGGACACGGATGTGTGGGGCTGAGGAGATACGTACGCTGCCAGTGGGGCAGCTGGATACCAACTGTTATATCGTCTGGGAAGCGGACGGGCAGGCGGTGGTCATCGATCCGGGCGCGCAGGCGGGGCGGATTTTGGACGAGGCGGATGCCGCAGGCGTGCGGGTGCGGGCCGTGCTGCTCACTCATGTGCATTTCGATCATATATTGGCGGCCCGGGAAGTGATGAACGCCACGGGCGCTAAATTGCTGGTTCCCGCAGGGGACGAGCCG